>ERZ773103.1128-NODE-1128-length-29237-cov-3.607121_pt1 | contig 29237 bp, 26 predicted proteins | sample MGYA00511118_ERZ773103 | MGnify/ENA primary metagenome ERZ773103 (study PRJEB29015, sample SAMEA2737821) | human gut metagenome | biome: human gut; feature: human-associated habitat; material: faeces | place: China | collected 2012 ... | reverse complement strand
CCTTTTATAGATATAGAGGTTCCATCTCATACTTGACTACAAAATTATTCCATCTTTACTGCCATTCGATTTGCACATCATAATCAGAAAACATTCCCGAAATCACTGTTTCTGCATTTTCTCTGGCAATATCCAAAACACCTTTTTCAATTGCCTGCTTTTCCATTTTATCTTTTAAATCTTTTTGTGCATCATTCAGATCCTCAACAGTAATTGGATTAAAAATATTATTTGATTCATCCAGTTTTTCAAATGAATCATTATCAATTTCTATCCCTGTAATCTCTACATCAGGCAATTTAATGATAATCATATCTTCATCCTGTGATACATCAGCCTTCGTCAAATCTTTGATTCCGGCTTTAACAATGCCATCATATTGCACGATAAAACTTTTCTCTGTGAACGGAATCTTCCAATCTTTAAATGTTCTGGAATCTGCTTTTGTAATCACATCCGTACACAAATAACTTCCGGTATTCAATTCTGCCGTGGCTTCAAGTTTTTCTTTCACTACTTCAACACTACTAACCGTTTCATGTCCGGCCCCACCAAATATATTTCCCACAAAATGCTTGTAAGCCAGATATCCTCCGCCTACCACCAGTGCGATAATAATTATTAACGATACAATTTTTACAGTTACGCCTTTTAAAACATCTTTCATTTCAATTTCCTCTCTTGTGCTGACGGTAGTGCCAAAAACTACGCCGTTTCTTTTTGATAGTTAGATTATAACATACATCTGTTGCAAAATTCATTCTAAACCTTGTGAATTACCGATCGCTATTTCCCTATTACTGAGAATGAACTGCCTAAAAAAATGTTATTCGGATTTCTTTAATCTGATCAACATCATTCTGTGAAATTACTTTCTTAGGTACCTCAAAAATGCTTTCTATTTCACGAAATTGAAAGCCTGTCTCCTTATACCATCTGAGTATACAAAAAAGGCCGGTTTCTCGACCTTTTTCATTTAATATTTTTTGCTTTCATCACTTTCCGATAACTGATATTGGCTTAAGATAAAACAATCCACTGACGGAATCATATTTTTCTACCTCTGCAGTAATATGTACATTCACCCCAACAGTCACAGAATCCAAATCCGTATTTAAATCCGAGTAATTCACATTTTGAAATTTGAAATAAGGGCCCACCTGATGATTTGAATCATCAATGGCTGTTATAAGATAATCAAACCTTGTATTATAATTTTCATGATGTGTGCAATCAGCAATTTGTCCGTCAAATTCAATGACTCTTTCTTTATATTTGGAAGCAAATTCAGAATATGATTCGTCTATTTCTGCTTTATTGGAAAGCATATTTGATAACTCGGGACAATTATCTACAGTTAAATTTTCCTTACTTTCTGTTTCTGCCTCTGTTTCCTTTGCTGTCTCTGTTTGCCTTATTGTCTCTGTTTTCCTTGCTGGATCATCTTCTGCTTTCATATGATATGTAATAACTACTTCAGCATTGTTAGGAAATATATCTCCCCTCTTAAAATCATCATCACCATTAATTGAAACTGCTTCTGTTTCTCCCTCATCAGTCATTCTATATCATATAAAATATTAGTCTTAATATTTGTAAAACCAAGTTTCTTCAATTTTTCTTCAACATCTTTGTAATTTTCATATCTATAATCAGTCATTGCAGAATCCATCATAATTTCATTTTCTCCAATTTCTCCAATATTTTCTGTGTATTCTACATCAACAGATATCTCATCACTGTAACAGGATATTCGGTAAGATACGTTAACATCTCCGCTGACTTTTAATGTTGTTTCACCTTTTACTGAAGATGATTCTTCACTAACAAATTGTACCAAATAATTTCCCGGTTTAACATCAAAATGGTAATCTTCATCCTCTCCATGTGAAAGTGTTCCTTTATTAACATTATCAAAATTGAATTCTACATCATACCGACTAAATATCAAATTGGGGGCAAAATTAACATGTATATTAACCGAACATTTTGCATACGTGTGATAATTAATAACAATCTCTGAATCACTTTGAAACGTTTGATTTTTATCAAATTTTGTATTTCCATCAATAGATATATTTTCAATCTGCCCTACTCTATCTGATTCTGATGCCTCTAAATCCTCCATTTCCCTAAGCGTGATATTGGTAAAACCATTTTCAGATAAAACATTTTCAATATCTGAATAATTTTTTCCAACACAATCAGCCACTCCAACTGAAATTTGCAAATCGACAACAGCTTTCTCCTTGGTTTCCTTTAAAATATCAATATTTTCTTTATCACCAAAGGAATAACTTATTATATTCAACACAACCAAGAAAATACTCACTATTAATAACACATATTTGCCATACTTCTTTTGAGTTTTTAAAATACCCTTATGGAAACATATAGCTGCTATTAAACTTCCGATCTGTAGAATTGAAATAAAAATTGGCAATATTTTATGTACGCACAAAGCAGCAAAAAGTAAGAGCACCGCAATTAGCATTTCTACTGCTGCGACTTTGTAAAAAAATTCAAGACTATTCCATATGTTGACTAATTTTCCTTTTACCTTTTCTAAATCAGTTATTGTTTCTTTTGATTTTGGCACATCAGCATCAATAACCTCTTCAACATCAACTTTTGCTCCGCAATTTGGACAAAACTTTACCCCGTCCGTAAGTTCCGTTCCACATTCATGGCAAAACTTCTTTTCAGATTCAACTTTCGTTCCGCACTCCCTGCAAAACAATACACCATTAGCCAATTCTGCTCCACACTTTTTACATTTCATTATATTGCCCCTCTATCTGTAACTATGATAAGATATTACAACTGCTGCATTCGGTAAAAATCTTCTTCGAACATATGAGACAGGTTGTCCATTTATCATAATTGATTCAACCACACCTGGCTTTTTCAATAACCCCACTGCTAAATCGTTCAATGGAACACTCTTTACATTTGTAAAACCCGCACTTTCGAATAAAGCCTCCATTGTCACATAATTCTTATCCTCATAATCAAAAACTGCTTTTGGTACTTTTATCTTGTCTCCAAAACCTGAATCATCATCTTGATTATCACCCAACAACCACATGTATGCCATAATTATACAGCATATTAGTCCCGGCATGATCAAACCATAATTTATACCAACATATCCCATACCTATAAATATTACCGACAATATTCCTAAAACTATTGTCAGTTTTATTTTGATTCTTTTGATTTTTGCAGCTTCCTCATTCTTCTTTTCAATCATCTCCATTTTCTTCAACTTCAAAATCCGTTCTGTTTCGGCCTGCTTAATTTCCGCTTCATCTATATGACGATAAACATATTCATTTTCATTCGTCATAATAATTTTACTTCCACAATAAGAGCAAAACACCTGATTTCTTCCTTCTTCGATTGGTAATACTGCACCGCAATCCGGACATTTAACAGAAGTAAACTTAACCGCCATATTTCTCACCCCATTCATTACTTCCAACATTATATCTGCATCTTATATATCTACAAAAGGTCAATTTTCCAGCTCTTTTCATTTTCTTCTTTCATATGTAATTAACTTAAATTCTCATGGATTTTCTTGATTCTTTTAATTTGTTCAAGATAATTCTGCCGATTTTCCTTATCACATGGCAAAGCTGCAATCATCCCACAATCCTCAACATATTGAACCCATTTTCTTTGCACCTCCAAATTCTGAATTTCTCCCTCGATCTCCTTCATTCGCTGTTCAAGATAGATGCTCCTTTCCTTTTTCGGCACCGCAAAAATCTCTTTAATTTCCCTTAATTGAAAACCCATTTCCTTATACCAGAGGATTTCCCAGAGCTTCTTCATATCATTTTCATCATACAAACGATAATTTTCTTTTGAGCGTTTTGCCCTCAGCAACCCTTCATCATCATAGTACTGCAATGCCCGCTTGCTTATACCGGACAATTTACTAACTTCTTCGATTTTCTTCAACACGTTCTTTTCCTCTCCGCAATCTTGAGCATACGCTATAACGCTTACGTGATAGCAAGCCCTTTTACGGAACTCCTTCCTTTTGTATTTCATATAAGAACGTGTAAATTTTGCGCGCCTCAAGCAAAAGACAACTTACAAAATTGTAGGAACCCAGACATTTTTTCTTTACTGTTTTCCTGAAAATGTGCTAAACTATACCAGTATTTTTTTAGAAAGAAGGTTTTTATCAATGCCCATAGGTATCATCATCAACGCATTATGCATCTTCGTGGGTGGCTTTATCGGCCTTTTCGCCCGAAATTTTATCAGCGAACGTATCATCACCAACCTGAATATGATTTTTGGACTTTGCTCCATGGGAATGGGTATCAGCTCAATTGTCCTTATGGAAAATATGCCTGCGGTTATTTTTGCACTTATCCTCGGAACCGGCATCGGTCTGGCCATTCATTTAGGGGATAAAATCCGTGCAGGCGCCCTGATGATGGAAAAAGCGTCTTCCAGAATTGTCAAAAGCAGTCCTTCTGCTCTTGATAGAAAGGAATTTACGGAAACGCTGATTACCATCATCGTCATTTTTGTTGCCAGCGGTACAGGCATCTATGGCTCTATTGTCTCTGGCATGACCGGTGATCACAGCATTATGATTGCAAAATCTATCCTTGATCTATTCACAGCCATTATCTTCTCCTGTACCCTTGGCAGTGTTGTTTCATTGATCGCGATTCCGCAGTTTATCCTGTTTATGACATTATTTCTTCTGGCCGGTGTCATCTATCCTCTGACAACCCCTGCGATGATCAATGATTTCAAAGCTGTGGGTGGATTTTTCATGCTGGCAGCCGGTTTCCGTATGAACAAAGTAACAAACTTTCCAACAGCGGATATGATTCCTGCTATGATCCTGATCATGCCTTTCAGCTGGATCTGGAGCAGCTTTATCCTTCCGTTGGTGTCTTAAGTCAACAAAAACCCACAAAATACGACTATTCAGGTGCCCCAGAATTTGATACAATAAATCCATACGGAACTTTACATGCGATTTCATATAAGTTCATCAATGAATGGATTCGAGGGATATAATGATTTATTTTATCGTGAATATTACAGCCAGAACCGGCAAAAGCCGTGCCATCTGGATGGAAATGAAAGAAATATTAGAAAATCGAAGCATAGAATACAAGGCTTTTCAGACCAGATACGCCGGTCATGCCACCGATCTGGCACGGAAGATTTCTTCTCTTCCCGAGGACAGGATTTATCTGATCACCGTGGGCGGTGACGGCACTTTAAACGAAGTGATTAACGGAATCACCGATTTTTCACGCATTGTACTGGGTATTCTTCCTATTGGTTCCGGCAATGATTTTGCCAGAGGCATGGGTGTTTCCAAAGACACGCTGTCCAATCTGGAACAAATGCTGGATTTGATTGAATCAGCCTCAGAAGGCACTGCCATTGACCTGGGTGAAGTCTCCTGCGAAGCATTGGATACACCGAAATATTTTGCCATCAGCTCCGGTGCCGGCCTGGATGCTATTGTCTGCAAGAAGGCGCTGCATTCCAGGCTTAAGAAGTTTCTGAACCAACTGCATCTCGGGAAGCTGACCTATCTTCTGCTGACAATTGAGTCTTTGTTCTCCATGACCACCTGCGATGCCGACATTATTTTTAATCATGGTGAAGCAATGCATGTCAGCCGTATGATCTTTTCCGCCGGTATGAATCTGCGGGCCGAAGGCGGCGGTGTACCTATGGCACCGGATGCTGTCCCTGATGATGGGATGCTGTGCCTTGCCATGGCCCACGATGTGCCCAAATGGCTGACATTTTTCCTGCTGCCATTTCTCGTTGCAGGCAAGCAGAAATATATCAGCGTCTTTGACTGCATTCCATTTAAAGAATGCACGCTGCATCTTTCCAGTCCCATGACCGTTCATGCGGATGGTGAATACTGCGGTGAAAATACAACCATTACATACAAATGCCTCCCGGGAAAACTGCATTTTCTGAAAATATCGTAGCTGCTGAATTTCGCAGCCACCAAACATTTTCAAAATTTACAGTGTCTCGAGAGGCACTTTTCTTTTTATAAATGCTGCATCGACAATGGCACATCTCTCATCTGGCAGATGCACCGACACAGATTTTCTATATCAGTCCCTGAATTAAGATAATCAGGATCAGGATTGGCAGCAATGTCATAAAATACCACTTCAATTTGCCCGACATTTTCATGCCTTTTCCCCGATTCACTTCTTCAAGATAGTTGTCAAATCCCCATCCGCATCTGCTCACACAGAACAATAAGTAGACCAGTGAACCACCCGGCAGCAAAATATTGCTGACAAGAAAATCCTCTGTATCCAAAACATCTCTTCCCCCGATCAAATGCAGGTCGCTCCAGATATTATAGCCGAATACACAAGGCAGACTGGCGATCAGAATAAGGATTCCATTAAAAAGAACGGCCTTTTTACGGCTCCAGCCAAAGTTGTCAATGCATCCTGCGATCAGGTTCTCAAATACAGCGATGACCGTCGAAAAGCTGGCAAAGGTCATAAACAGGAAAAATAATGTTCCCCACAGACGGCCGCCCGCCATATTCACAAAGACATTCGGCAATGTCACAAAGATCAGTGACGGACCTGCATCCGGTTGAATCCCAAATGAGAAACATGCCGGGAAAATAATCAGACCTGACATCAATGCAACAAAGGTATCAAGACCGCAAATTCTCACAGATTCTCCGGTGAGGGTTCTGCCGTTTGGCATATAACTGCCGAAAATCTCCATGGCACCGATACCAAGACTCAGGGTGAAAAAAGCCTGATTCATGGCTGCTGTGATCACTTTGCCGATTCCTACATCCGCTGCACGCTTAAAATCCGGCAAAAGATAAAAACGCAAACCTTCGCCGGAATCCGGAAGCACCAGGCTGTGTACTGCCAGCACGATGATCAGTACAAGGAGGGCTGACATCATAATCTTGGAAATTCTCTCAAGACCATTCTGCAGACCAAAACTGCAAACAATAAATCCTGCAACGACTGTAATCGCCATGAATACTGCCATTTCAACAGGATTTGCCAACAGGTTTGAAAAGGCACCGCCTACAGCATCGGCATCCATTCCGCTTTTGAAACTGCCGGTTATGAATTTGACAAAGTAACTCAGCATCCATCCTGAAACGGTTGTATAATACATCATCAACAGCACGCAGCCGATCATACAAAACCAACCGTGAATATGCCATTTCTGGCCATCTTTCTCCAGTGCTTTATAGGCCTGGACTGCACTCTTCTTACCTGCACGTCCTACTGCCAATTCCATCGTCAAAACCGGCACACCCATGCAAAGCAGGAATATCAGGTAAAACAAGACGAAAACACCACCGCCGTTTTGTCCTGCCACATATGGGAAGCGCCACACATTGCCAATACCGATGGCACAGCCCGCGCTTACCAGAATAAATCCCAATCGGGACTGAAAATTTTCTCTATTCATACTTCTATTTTCCCTAAATAAACAGCATAAGAGCTGCCTCTGAATCGTAATATGGTTATTCATCAGGGCAGCTCCTGCCTCTTTCTCTCTAACTACTCTTATTCTTCAATCTGAGCCAGTGCCTGCGCCAGGTCTGCGATGAGGTCTTCTTTATCCTCAAGACCGCATGAAATACGCACAAGGCCTGCCGGTACACCTGCTGCCGCTAACTGCTCATCACTCATCTGACGATGCGTGGATGTTGCAGGATTCAGACAGCATGTTCTGGCATCAGCCACATGTGTCTCAATAGCTGCCAGTTTCAGATGCTTCATAAATGTCTCTGCTGCTTTACGGCCGCCCTTTAACTCAAAGGAAACAACACCACAGCCGCCCTTTGGCATATACTTCATAGCACGTTCGTGGTATTTATCACTCTCAAGGCCCGGATAATTCACATAAGCCACCTGCGGCTGCTTCTCAAGGAATTCGGCCACAGCCTGACCATTCTCCACATGACGCGGCATACGCACATGCAGGGATTCCAAACCGAGATTCAGGATAAATGCATGCTGCGGAGACTGGATGCATCCAAGATCTCTCATGAGCTGTGCTGTACACTTTGTGATAAAAGCGCCCTCTTTGCCGAACTTCTCAGCATAGGTGATGCCATGATAAGAATCATCCGGTGTACAAAGTCCCGGGAACTTCTCAGCATTGGCCATCCAGTCAAAATTACCGCTGTCAACAATAGCACCGCCCACAGCTGCACCGTGGCCGTCCATGTACTTCGTCGTGGAATGTGTCACAATATCTGCGCCCCATTCAATCGGACGGCAGTTAACCGGTGTTGGAAATGTGTTGTCCACGATCAGCGGCACATGATGGGCATGGGCTGCCTTCGCAAACTTCTCGATATCAAGAACAGTCAGTGCCGGATTGGCGATGGTTTCACCGAAAACAGCCTTTGTGTTCTCTTTGAATGCCGCATTCAGTTCTTCTTCTGTGCAATCCGGAGAAACAAATGTTGCCTCAATGCCCATTTTCGCCATTGTCACGGAAATCAGATTGAATGTACCTCCGTAAATGGATGAAGATGATACGATATGATCACCTGCCTGACAGATATTAAACAGTGCAAAAAAGTTGGCTGCCTGTCCTGAAGATGTCAGCATTGCTGCTGTACCGCCTTCCATGTCTGCAATCTTGGCTGCAACATAATCATTGGTCGGATTCTGAAGCCTTGTGTAAAAATAACCGGATGCCTCCAAATCAAATAACTTACCCATGTCTTCACTTGTATCGTACTTGAAAGTGGTGGACTGTACAATCGGGATCTGTCTCGGTTCACCATTGCCAGGTCTGTAGCCTGATTGAACACATTTTGTATTCATTTTGTAATCACTCATACTTATACCTACCTTTTTCTAACAAAACATCCCTTTTATTGTATCACTTCCAATAGCAGACTACAATGAAAACCATTATAAATCATAAAGTTTGTTATATTTTTCTGTCAGATAATCCGTATAAACTGTCGGATCAAAATCACCGCAGGCATTCTTCACGATTTCACCCGGAGTCAGCAGGCTTCCATACTGATGGACCTTCTCTTTCAGCCATGCAGATACCCCTGTCAGTTTACCTGCACGTACTTCATCCCATACAGGGAAATCCTTTTCCATATTGCAAAGCATCTGCGCACCATAGGCACTGCCGAGGGCATAGGATGGAAAATACCCGAAAGAACCGCCGGACCAATGGGAATCCTGCAGACATCCTCTCCTGTCATCCGGCACATCCACACCAAGATATTCTTTATAAAGACGATTCCAAACCTCTGGAATATCCTTCACTTCAAGACTGCCGTCAATAAGCTGCTTCTCAATCTCGTAGCGCACCATCACATGCAAAGAATAGGTAAGCTCATCAGCCTCTGTTCGAATCAATGATGGCTGTACTTTATTCACCGCACGGTACATCTGCTCTGCTGTCACATGCTTTAACTGTTCTGGGAAAAATTCCTGCATTTTCGGGAATATCGCTTTCACAAAAGGCAGTGACCGTCCGATAATATTCTCATAGAATCTGGACTGACTCTCATGAACTCCCATGGATACACCGCCGGTCAGACAGGTATATTGCAGGTCATCACGGATACCTAACTCATATTTGGCATGACCGCCCTCATGAATCACAGAATACATGGAATCCACTACATTATCCTCTTTGTAATTGGTTGTGATACGCACATCTTTATTATTAAATTCCAGCGTAAAAGGGTGCTCTGTCTCGCCGATGGTACAGTGACCTCTGTCCAGTTCCATCACTTCCATCAGATAGTCAGAAAACTTTCTCTGAATATCTACCGGATAATGCAGATGCAGAAAACTGTCATCAATCTGCGGTTTCTCACCGATGGCATGAATAAGGGGTACCAGACGCTCCCGTACTGTCTCAAAGAATGTATCCAGAAAGGCCATATCCGCACCACGCTCATATTCATCCAGCAGTGCATCATACGGCTTTTTGCTGCTGTCATAATAACCTGCAAACTTCCGGTTATAGGCAACCAGTTTCTCCAATACCGGAGCAAAAAGTGTAAAATCACTGCTCTCCTTTGCCCTGTGCCACACATCACTGGCTTCATTCGTCAGCATAGCATAATCCATATATTCATCCGCCGGAATTCTGGACAGACGGTCATAACTTCTCTTCAATTCTTCCACCTGTCTCTGCTCCACAAAAGACAGATTCTCCTTCTGATCCGCCAAAAACGCCAGTAATTCTCCTGTTTCCGGTGCTGTCATCAACTTCTGGCTCTCTCCTGCCAAAATACCAAGGGCCACACCTCTGCCCTCTGAAGTATCCTTCGGTGCCACTGTCACACTATCCAGATACAAAGACGATGATGCTGTCTGATAAGCATATAACTTCTTCTGAAGCAGGCCAAGCTGCTCTAATGCACTTTTTAACTCCATGTTCTACAGACTCCTTTTAATATTTTTAATTTTGGATTTCTAACTGTAAATCCTTTATATTCTTTCATCTATCCTTGCAAATAGCTGTTTGTTTTATTTTGTAAACTTCGAATGGCTCAGGAAATTCTCACTCTTGATGGTTTTCAGCATAGATTCCGCATTCAGATCAAAGGCTTTCTGCGGCCATCCGCCCTTCTTCTCCGGTCTCCAGAACACCGCTTCCATGGCTTTTAACTGCTCTTCCGGTGTCTCATTATCTCTGATAATCTCCAGAATCCTGCGCTTCGCAGCAGTCAGACCATCTTCAAACCACTGCCACAATTCCGGTGTTGCCTCACCCACTTCTCCGTGATGGGTCAGCCATAACTTCTTTGCCCCGCTGTTTCTGCAACTGTCAATACTCTTCATCGCTTCTTCACAGCTGACAAGGAACTGCGGCATATAATCATCCTCCGTATTGATGCTGCCGATGGTTTCGGAAGCCAGAAGATCATGGCCATCGATCAGATACGACAGACAATCCTTTGTATGTCCAACGGTCTTAATTGACTGCACACAGACATCTCCCACATTAATCGTTTCGCCGCCGATCAGCATCTGATCCAACTGTATCGCACGTGTCGAATAGTCATCTGGCAGTGCCGTGCCTTTTAACTGTGCAGCACTGGCTGAAAGTTCACGAATCAGCCGCTTAGCCGACAACTTTGAAAAGACGCGCCCGGCATAGGCTGCACCAAATACCATGGCATCCGGCCAATACTTCTTGATCACCGGCAAAGCTCCTGCATGGTCATAATGGGAATGGGTCAGAAAAACTGCATCAATCGGTCTGTCCCCGATAATCTCTTTAATCTTTTCAACTGTTTTCTCCCCATACCAGGCCATACCCGGATCAAATAATACAGTATTCCTCTCACCCACCGCCAGATGACAGGAACCCAATATCTCATCATTTAAATAATAAAACTGACTCATTTCTAGTATCCCCTTTTATCAATATTTTTATCAACAACTATTCCGTCCTATTGATTCATCTTTTTTCTTGCATTTCTACAAATCCTAGCGGATCGCCCTCTGACTTCAGGAAATGCAGCAGCATATACGCACACATCATGGCGACATTCTCTTCTTTTAAAATGCGACGAACTTCTTTTTTATCTGCCAGCACAACCTGAATGTCCTCTGAGCTTTCTTCAAACCGGTTATCCGGCACACCGGAAGCATAGCCATAGACCATTCCACAGGCTTCATCCGTCATACCGACTGTTGTAAATCTCGGCTTTGTATACATATCATCCGCCAGAACCACCTTCAGATGTAATCCTGTCTCCTCATGAAACTCTCTCACAGCAGCATCCGTCATTGCTTCCCCAGGCTCCACCAAACCGGCCGGAAATTCATAAACATAATCGCCAAGCGGATACCGATACTGCCGCACCAGCACAACTCTGTCCTTTTGTTCACCGTACACACTGTAAATACTGACCCCATCCGGTTCGTTTCTATGTGTCACAGCCTTTAAATCCGTCACCGATTTGGCACGGGAAGCCACATAATACTCCGAAGCCTCTCCATTGCGGTGACGCACATCCATACAAAACAAATTCAGAAAACGATGGTGGGTTTCCTGAATAATTTTCGTTATTCTATCCATATAAACCTCCCAAAAATCAACACACCATAATCATAGCATAAAAAGAACGGATAGTCAGCCAAATATCACACAAAGCTACTATCCATTCTAAAACCAATAAATATTTTACATTTTATCTGTACGAAAATTTTTTTATTCTAATTCAAATGCTCCCGTATACAACTGATAATACTTGCCTTTCTCAGCGATCAGTTTTTCATGGTTGCCTCGTTCAATAATTCGGCCATGTTCAAGCACCATAATGACGTCGGAGTTCTTGACTGTTGACAGTCGATGGGCAATAACGAAAACGGTACGGCCGTGCATCAGGGCATCCATACCCTTCTGAACAATGGCCTCTGTTCTTGTATCAATGGATGATGTTGCTTCATCCAGAATCATAACCGGAGGATCAGCAACCGCTGCTCTGGCAATAGAGATCAGCTGACGCTGTCCCTGAGACAGACCGCTGCCGTCGCCTTCGAGCACTGTCTGATAGCCATCCGGCAGCATCCGGATAAAGCCATCTGCATTGGCCAGTTTGGCTGCCGCAATACATTCCTCATCAGTGGCATCCAACTTACCGTATCGGATATTCTCCATGACTGTACCTGTAAACAGGTTGACATCCTGAAGCACCACACCCATGGAGCGACGCAGGTCATCTTTCTTAATCTTTGTAATATTGATACCATCATAACGAATCTTACCGTCTGCGATATCATAGAAACGGTTGATCAGGTTCGTAATGGTTGTCTTGCCGGCACCAGTTGCACCAACAAAAGCCACCTTCTGACCCGGTTCTGCATAGAGGTTAATATCATGCAGTACAAGTTTGTTCTCTTCATAACCAAAGTCCACATGTTCCATGACGACATCGCCTTTTAATTCCTCATACGTCAATGTACCATCGCTATGTGGATGCTTCCAAGCCCAAAGACCTGTTCTCTCCTTGCATTCTACCAGTTCACCATTTTCACGTTTGGCATTGACAAGTGTCACATAGCCATGATCTTCTTCCGGTTCTTCATCCAGCAATTCAAAAATACGTGTTGCACCGGCCAGGGCCATGATGACCGCGTTTAACTGCTGGGAAACCTGTGCGATTGGATTAATAAAGCTCTTTGACATCGTAAGGAAAGACGCAATTGTACCAAGTGTCATCACGCCGGCACCTGTCAGACTGATATTTGTCACACCGGCAATGGCAAGACTGCCGCCGACAAGCGCCAGCAATACATAAAGAATATTGCCCATATTGCCCATAATCGGCATCAGAATATTCGCATAGGTATTCGCTGTTGTCATGCTGTCACAAAGTGCTTCGTTCTTCTGATCAAACACAGCCTTCGCTTCATCCTCATGGCAAAAGACCTTGACAACCTTCTGTCCATTGATCATTTCTTCGATATAACCATTGACATCACCGATATTCTGCTGCTGTTTAATAAAGTAGACACTGCTCTTTCCGGCAATGGATTTGACCACTTTTAAAATCAGGAAAAGGAACACAATGATAAATAATGTCATCCACAAGCTCAGATACAGCATGAAGACAAAAACGGCAACAATTGTGACACTGGAAGACAGCAACTGCGGCAAGCTCTGGGAAAGCATCTGACGCAGGGCATCTGTATCATTGGTATAATGACTCATGACGTCGCCATGGGTATGTGTATCAAAATATTTGATCGGCAATTTCTGCATATGGGCAAACATATCGTCTCGGATTTTCTTTAAAATACCCTGAGAAATGACGGCCATGGTTCTGTTATAGATAAAGCTGGCAACAACACCAATCACATAAATACATGCCATCTGTACGATTGCACGAAACAGTGCATCAAATACAGGATTGGCTTCAAGAAGAAGCGGGGAAATGTAATCATCTATCAATCTCTGAATAAACAGGGAAGACATGACATTGGCGATTGCACTGAGCAAAATACAGATAACAACCAAAATGACACGCGTTTTATAAACACTCAGATAGCTCAGAAGCCGCTTTAATGTATTCGGGTTCACCTGTGGTCTTGACGGTTTCTTATTCATTGTCATCTCCTCCTTTCTTCTGTGATTCATATACTTCGCGATAAATATCAGAGGACTGCATCAATTCTTCGTGACGGCCGATGGCTTTGATCTCGCCATCATCCAGAACAATGATCTGATCTGCTTCTTCAACAGATGATACACGCTGCGCAATAATAATCTTTGTTGTATCTGGAATTTCTTCCGCAAATGCTTTACGAATCGCTGCATCCGTTTTCGTATCAACCGCACTTGTAGAGTCATCAAGAATCAGGATCTTCGGCTTCTTTAGAAGTGCTCTTGCAATACAAAGTCGCTGTTTCTGACCACCGGATACATTCGTACCGCCCTGCTCAATATACGTATCATAGCCCTCTGGAAAAGTCTGGACAAATTCGTCCGCACAGGCCAGACGGCAGACGCGCTGAATCTCCTCATCTGTGGCATCCTTATCGCCCCAGCGAAGATTTTCCTTAATCGTACCTGAGAAAAGGACATTCTTCTGCAGAACCATGGCCACTTCATTACGAAGACTTTCGATATCATAATCACGAACATCCACATCACCCACAAGGACGCATCCCTCTGTGACATCATAAAGTCTCGGAATCAGCTGAACCAGACTGGATTTGGAGGAACCTGTGCCACCAATGATACCGATTGTCTGACCTGAACGAATATTCAGATTAATATGATTCAATACCGGTTTATCTGCTTTTCTATTATACGTAAAGACAACATCTTCAAACTGAATATCGCCGTTCTTCACTTCACAAACCGGATTATCCGGATTCTTTAATGTACTTTCTTCTGAAAGGACTTCACAGACACGTTCTGCAGATGCTCTTGCCATGATGATCATGACAAATACCATCGACAGCATCATCAGACTCATCAGAATCTGCATCGTATAAGTGAAAAGACTCATAAACTCACCGGTAGAAAGTCCAAGTGCTTCATCACCGCCGCAGGCCACAATCGCTCTGGCTCCCAACCAGCAAATCAGCAACATACATGTATAAACCGCCAACTGCATCAACGGCATATTAAAGGCCAGAATCTGCTCCGCCTTTACAAAATTCCTGTAAATATTATCGGAAACCTGATCAAACTTCCCAACCTCATGATCTTCACGGGTAAAGGATTTCACAACACGAATACCATACAGATTCTCCTGAACAATCGCATTCAGTCGGTCATAGGTCTTAAACACCCTCTCAAAAATCGGATGCACTTTCATGATAATCCCATAAAGGCCAATACCAAGAATCGGCACAGTGATCACATAAATTAATGACAGCTGTGCATCAATTTTGAAAGCCGCAAACAGTGCACAGACAAGCATGATCGGGCTTCTGACTGCAATTCGGATAATCATCTGGAAGGCCATTTGAATATTGGTAATATCTGTCGTCATACGTGTGACAAGACCGGCAGTCGAAAACTTATCAATATTGGCAAAGGAAAACTCCTGTACCTTATAATAGATATCCTGACGCAGGTTCTTTGCAAAACCAGATGAAGCCTGTGCCGCAAACTTTCCTGAAATGGCACCGCAGAACAATGAAATCATCGCCACAGCAAGCAAAATCAATCCATACTTCCATATAACGCCCATATCTCCCTGATCGATACCTTCATCGATCAGTTTTGCCATGATCAGTGGAATCATAATCTCAAAAAAGACTTCCAACGCCACTGTCACAGGAGACATGATCGTCTGTTTCTTGTATTGCCGGATACTTCCGGCCAGCGTTTTAATCATACAAATAATCCTCCTATCTCTATCTAGCTAGCCGCATCTGTCAAATAAGGACGGCTTATTCTTCTAACATGTTATCTGCAACTCTCTTCAATAAATGCATCAGGGTATGAAACTCTTCATCCGACAGCCCGTCCCTGATCCTGTTTTCAAGCTCTATTCTCTCCACCGATGCATTGGCATTGATCTCTCGTCCTTCCTCAGTCAGAACAAGCCGCTTCAATCTGGCATCACTGGAGACACTTTCCCTCCTAAGCAGTCCTTTGCTCTCCATGCCCTTTAACACTTTGGAAACCGTTGACCTGGTCACACAAAATTTTTCTTCTATATCCTTCTGATAAATCTCTTCATTCTCATGGTCTGCCAGGTATCCGAGAATCCAGCCATTGGATCCTGTAATCTTATGAACCTTACTCATATAGACATTACTATCGGCCTTTCTGCGGATCATCGTCGCTGTACGAAGAATCAACAGACCTAACTCTTCCCTGCATGGCAGGTCCTTTCTGCACATGACATAGCTCCTTTCTGAATGTCTTTGTTCTGTATGCATTTTGTTTCCGTCGAAACTGTTGCACATCAAACTGTTTTACGTTCAACATTATACAGCGATTGTTTTTTAATGTCAATACACCTGTGAAATGAATTTAAAAAAGGAAGGGAATTTCTCCCCTCCTCATCTTTAATTCAGTAATATTCTGTCATTATCAAATTCTTCTTTTTTCTTCTCTGAATACATATCCAGCAGATCAGAAACTGTCATATGCTCCCTTTCCTCTTCCTTGATATCGAAGATAATCGCACCGAAATCCAGCATAATGGTTCGACTGCCTGTTGTCAGCGCCTGCCCCATATTGTGGGTGATCATCAGAGTCGTCAGATTGCGCTCATGGACAATATCATTGGTTATAGCCATCACCTTCTCAGCTGTGGCCGGATCCAGAGCCGCCGTATGCTCATCCAGAAGCAGCAGCTTCGGCGTCACAATAGTACTCATCAACAATGTAACTACCTGTCTCTGTCCACCGGATAAAAGTCCGATCTTCGTAGCCATACGGTCTTCCAGCCCCATATCAAAACGCTTCAATGCTTCACAAAACATCTCACGGTCTTTCTTTGTAATAGCAAATCTGAAAAGACCTTTCGTGTTCTTGGAATAAGCCAGTGCCAAATTCTCTTCAATGGTCAGATTCGGTGCGGTTCCTTTCATCGGGTCCTGGAATAAACGGCCGATGGAAGCCGAACGCTGATGTTCCGGCAGATAGGAAATATTCTTCCCATCCAGAATCACACTGCCTTCATCCAGAAGAAAATTACCACAGATAGCATTAAATAATGTTGATTTACCGGCACCATTAGAACCGAGAATCGTCACAAATTCCCCCTCTTTCAGGGACAGATTCAGATGATCCAGTGCCTTATGTTCATTGGGTGTGCCTTTTGCAAAGGTCTTTGATGCATTGATCACTTCCAGCATATCTATCTTCCTCCATCACTTTCTCTCATGCCATTTCTCTTTAATCTGTCATTTGCCATTCTAGCTTTGATTGCCGGAACAGCCAGGGCGACAGTCACAATAATTGCCGAAATCAATTTCAGCATGTACGCCGGGAACATATCGGATTTTGTTGCCAGAGCAATAATATAGCGGTATACAATGGAACCCACAATGGCTGAAATAAACCCGATCATCAGACTTCTGTGACCAAAGAAAGCTTCACCGATAATCACAGAAGCCAAACCGACAACAAGAATACCGACACCGGAATTGATGTCTGCAAAGCTCTGATACTGAGCGATCAGACCGCCGCAAAACGCGATGCAGGCATTACTGATTGCCAGTGCGATCATCTTCACGGCATCCACGTTGATTGAGGAAGCACGGACCATATCGGCATTATCTCCGGTAGCACGAATAGAGAGTCCAAGAGATGTCTTAAAAAATACTGTCAGTAAAACAGTGACAATCACAACTGACGCAATGGCAACAAATAATTTGACGGCATCCTTCGACATAAAAGAAAAGACTTTCAAAACCAGTGTGAAAACAGTATCGTTATTGAGCAGTGTCACATTGGACGCACCGCCCATCACGAACAGATTAATCGAATACAATCCACTCATTGTCAGGATACCTGCCAAAACCGGATGAATATCCAATTTCGTCTGAAGAAATCCTGTCACACTGCCGGCCAATGCGCCTGCGATAAGTGCACCCACAAGTCCAAGCAGCGGATGGCCCGCAGCCGTCAATATCGAGGATGCTGCCAGACCGAAAGTAAAACTGCCTTCCGTTGTCAGATCGGGAATATTCAAGATTCTAAAACTGATATAGATGCCAAGCACCATAATACTGTAAAGAAAACCAAGCTGCAAAGAGCCAATCAATAAAGTCATACTTTTCTACGTCCTTTTCATTTTTGTTTTTTTCTTGCGTTTACCCCCTGCATATGCAGAGGGTAAACAGTATTTCTTCTATTCATATCATATAGCATATAGAATATAGAATTACTTGGCAATCCTACTTTGCATCATCTACAAAAGTTGCTGTACTCTGTACATCTTCCGGTAAAGTAATGCCAAGTGCCTCAAGTGTCTGGTTGTTAATAACTGTTGCGGATGCCGGAACAACGACTGCAGGAATATCTGCAACTGCTGTACCATCAAGAATCTGTACTGCCATATCTGCGCTCATAGCACCAATGCCTTTATCGCTGATAGCAACTGTTGCAAATGCACCAGACTCAACGGTTGTTGCTGAACTGCAGTATACTGGAATCTTGGCATCTCTTGCTACTTCTGATACAAGTGTCATGCTGGCCTGAATGACAGAATCATTCGGAACAAACATGGCATCAACGCTGCCAACCAGTGACTGAGCAGCCTGCTGAACTTCTGAAGAGTTCGTCACTGTTGCTTCTTTATAAGAAAGACCATTAGCATCACAGTATTCCTTGGCTGCTTCGATTGTATTCACAGAATTAACTTCGCTTGTGCAGTACAGGAAACCAAATGTCTTGCAATCCGGTGTCAGCTGATTGTTCAGTGCGAAAATGTCAGAAACAGGAATTGCATTGGATGTACCTGTTGCATTCTTGTCCGGGTGATCCATATCGGTGATAACACCTGCTGCTACAGGTGCTGAAACAGCGATAAATACAACCGGTGTATCGGTCTCAAGATTGACCATTGCCTGTGTGGCCGGTGTAGCAATTGTACAAACCAGATCATAATCGCCGTCTGCCATGGACTGGGCAATTGTCTGAAGGTTGGTTGCATCACCCTGTGCACACTTATAATCCACTGTCAGTTTATCTTCTGTATAGCCTTTTGCCTGAAGTTCTTCAATAAAGCCTTCACGCATGTCGTTAAATGCGCCATTCTCAATCAACTGGATGATACCTACTGTATAACTGCCATCGGCCTTCGCGCCTTCGGAATCAAGCGCCTCTGATGCTTCAGATGCTGCCTCGGAAACGGCTGCTTCTGTCGTCGCCGCCTTCGTCTCCTGTGTGGAAGAAGAACCACAACCTGCCAGTGTCATTGCTGTCATCGCCAAAATACATACTGCTGATAATAACTTTTTCATGAAAATTACCTCTCTTTCAATCTTTCCTTAAAATACAGGCTTTTCTATGAGGAGTTTGCTTCACAGTCAGAACACACAGATTGTTTTATCTGCAAATCATTTGCAGTTGGCGCCTCGGGAAAAGTTCCCATAAAACAAAAAAATCCGCCCTATGCAAAGGACAGATATATCTGCGGTACCACCTTTATTGATTATAAAATCCACTCATCATGAAAATGCCAACACATTCTCTACCGTTAACGCCGGTCTACGTCCTCAGATACTCCGCATCATATTCAATGCCTTTCCCCTGGCCCTCAACGGTCCATTTGCTCACCAGCGTCTCCACAGGTTCTCAGCTCCTCCTGCTCTCTGTACGGTGCTTATGTGAACGTTATCTCCGTCTCAAAAGTTTGATTTAATTTTAGCATATAATTTCAGAATGTCAACCCTATTTTTGATAAATTATCACTTTAAACGGATAAACTTTTGTATCAAATTCGAGTCAGCTTTGCAGACGTCGTTCCTGCCCGAATTTCTGTGCCTCTCAGACAAAATGGCAGGCCACCTGATGTCCTGTCCGAATCGGTTTTAAAACCGGAGCCTCCCGTCTGCAGATATCTTTTGCCTGACTGCATCGATTGCAGAAAACACAGCCTGTGATAGTCCCTGTTGCGCTCTGCGCTTCTCCGTCCAGAACATAGATTTCCTTATTCGGATCATCATCAATTGAAAAAACAGAGCTAAGAAGCGCTTTTGTGTAAGGATGTCTGGCATGCATTCTGAAAGCGGCGCCGTTCATGATTTCGACAATCCGTCCAAGATACATAACAACAACCTGCTGGCTGAAATTCTCCACAAGGGCAAGGTCATGACTGATAAATAAAATCGCATAGTTTGTCTCATCCTGATGTTCTTTTAAAAGTGCCATGATTTCCTGTTGAATAGACACATCCAGTGCACTGGTCGCCTCATCGCAGATGAGCACTTCCGGATGCAATGAAATAGCTCTTGCAATGGCAATCCGCTGAAGTTCACCGCCTGAAAGCTGATGCGGATATTTGTCAAAATATTCTTCCCCAAGATGTACACGCCTTAAAGAATAAAGTGCCAGCGCTCTGGCTTCTTTCTTTGTTTTCTTCTCAAAATGAATCCACGGCTCCATTAAAAATGTACCGATTTTCATGCGTGGGCTGAAAACATTCACCGGATCCTGAAAGATCATCTGCACATGCCGACGGTATGCGCGCAAGGCTTCACCACGGATGGACATCGGATGCCCTTCTTTTATGCCGCCAATCTGTTGTCCCTTATAGTAAATGGCGCCCTCTGTCACTGGTTCAAGAAGGGCAGCCATCCTCGCCAATGTACTTTTGCCGCACCCTGATTCACCGACTACCGCTGTACAGACACCTTTATGTAAAGACAGGCTGACCGCATCAACAGCCCGAAGTGTTTTGTGATAACGCAGCTCAAAGGTCTTGCTCAGATTCTCTAAACGTATAATTTCCTGATTATTCTCCATCTGTCTCTCCCTGCAATCTCGGTACAACACGCAGCAGCTTCTTCGTATAATCATCCACCGGATGGTAAATGACCTGCTCACGCGGTCCAAATTCTTTAAGTTCACCGTCTTTCATCACAGCAATATCATCCGCCATCCTGGATGCAACACCCATATTGTGCGTCACAATAACAATCGCTGTCCCAGTCTTCTCCCTTAGATCCATCATCTGCTTCACAACCTGTGCCTGAACAGTGACATCCAAAGCGCTGGTCGGTTCATCTGCCAGCAGTAATTTTGGCTGCATACTCATCGCCATGGCAATCGCCACACGCTGTTTCATGCCGCCGGACAGCTGAAACGGATACGCATTCATGACATGCTTTGTATCCGGCAGCTTCAGCGTGGCAAGCATTTTTTTTGCAGCCTCATAGCCCTCTTTCTTTGAGATTTTCTGATGACATCGCAGTGTCTCCACATACTGATCACAGACTTTCCGTCTCGGATTCAGATAATCTCCGGCGCTCTGAAAAATCATCGCCATCCCTTCGCCGCGCACATGGCGCAATTCTTCCGCAGTCATCGCAGCCAAGTCTTTTTCATCAAACAAAATCCGGCCCGATGATATCACACCGCCTGCCGGCAGCAAGCCGATGGCCGCGCGAATGAGCGTTGACTTGCCGCTTCCGGATTCCCCGACAATGGCAACAATCCTTCCTTCAGGGACAGCGAAACTGACATGCTTCACTGCTTCTTTTGTATTCTGATAAGTAATACTGACATCCTCAAGCTCCAAAACGTTCATCCTCTGGCCTCTTTTCGTAATTGAATGTTATTTGACTGGTTTATTCTCTATGCTATTCGACTGTGATATCCTTTGTGATGAAGTAATAATCTGCCACTGGCTGTTTGGCATTCTTTACTTTTGCTGCCGAAACCATATTCAGATAGGAATTGGTCAGAAACAGATTAGCTGCATCATCATTGAGCACCTGTGATGCCTCAGCGGCCAGTGCATAACGGTCTTCTGTCTTAAATGTCTCAGACATCTTCCTGACAATTTCATCAATCTTGTCATCCTGGAAACCGGTCAGATTCTTTTTGCCGGATGTGCCAAGTCCTGTATACATTGTTTCAAGCCAGATCTGCGGATCACCTGTCGGTGCAGAATTATCATTGGCTGTATACAGATCAAAATTGCCCTGTGTCTGGTAATCAGAAAGATTTTCAACTGAAAGAATTTCCATATGGATACCGACATTTTTCAGATCAGACTGGACAGCAGTTGCAAGAATGGCTGAATCTGCGGAGCCATGATCAGAAGCCTGAAGATAATTCAGCACTAATTCAGAACCATCCGGCATTTCACGGTAACCATCGTTGTTCACATCCTTATAACCGGCATTGTCAAGAATCTCTGCTGCTTTTGCCTCATCGTATGTATAGGCTGTGATCGTATCATTGCCAAACGGTGTGGAATCTGAGTAGGCGCTGTGTGCGGCACTTCCCCCGATCAGATCGGCATAGGCATCTCTGTTGACCGCATAGGAAACAGCTTTGCGCAGTTCAAGATCATGAAGCGGACTCGTCTCCGCCTGATTCATATACGCTACATTGACACGCGGACTGATAATGGATGAGACATTGTAGGCTTCATTGTCTGTAAACAGAGTCACACTTGTATTGTCAATTGTATTTGTCAGATCAATTTCTCCGGACTGGATGGCCATCGCTCTGGCATCGGCGTCCGCAATCTGTGTCACTGTGATGGTATCAAGACCGGCTGTGCCATCCCAATAGGTTGAATTCGCTGCAAGCGTGACTGTCTGCTCAGGTGTAAAGCTGCTGACCACATAAGGGCCTGTACAGACGGGCGCTGTCTGAATATTTTCTTCACTTTCAGTTGTATCGATAATATCAAATACCGGCTCAACGAGATTGTTAAGAAGGGCGGCATTGGCTTCTGTCGTTTTAATCGTCAAATCCTGTCCATTGGCCTCCATACTGTCTATCTTCAGATATTCTGCCGCACGGTCATTCATAGCAACGGCACGCTCAATCGACGCTTTTGCCGCTTCTGCATCCACAGCCTTGCCGTTACTGAATGTCACACCTTCACGGATATGGAACTTCCATGTCGTTTCATCCACATTCTCCCATGAATCTGCCAGACACGCTTCCACTTTCAGTTCATCATTCAGCTTCACAAGCGATTCACCAACACCAAGACGACTCAAAACCCAGCCATTATAGTTATTTGCCGGATCCAGATCTGATGTAATCCAGAAAAATGCCACATTAATATGCTTGCCATCCTCTGCCTCTTGTGTTCCCTTTGTCTGTCCTTCAGCACTTTCCGTTGTCTGATTTGCGGCTGAATCCGCTGTCTTTGCCGACTGGCTGCCGCCACATCCTACTAAGGCACCGCAGACCATCGCAATGGCCATCATTAATGCTGCTGCTTTTTTCATTTTCTTCATAAAACCAACCTCCAATATTTTATTTAGTTTTCCTTCGGATCCAGTATGTCTCTTAAACTATCTCCTAAAAGATTAAACACAATCACTGTTATAAAAATCGCCAGACCGGCAAACAGCATAATCCACGGTGCCGTCTGCAAATAGGATTTGCCCTCGTAGAGCATATAGCCCCATTCCGGTGTCGGCGGCTGTGAAGCCAGACCGAGGAACGACAGACCGGCCAGAGCCAGCATCATACCGCCCACATCCAGCGTCGCCATGATGACGACCTGCGGCACGATATTTGGCAGGACATATCTGAAGAGAATACCTGCTGTCCCGACACCACCAAATCTCGCTTCCGTAATGTAATCTTTGGTACGAATGACAGAGGCCAGTCCTCTGGCCATTCTCGCATACTTTGTCCACCAGACAAAGGACAGGGCAATCACGGTATTTAAAAGCCCCGGTCCCATCATACCAACAATCGCAATCGCAAAGACGGTATCCGGAAATGCCAGCAGTATATCCGTCAGACGCATAATCACCGTATCCAAAAAGCCACCGAAATAACCCGAAATGATCCCGATCACGGTTCCGAGAACAGAGACAATGGCTATCATGATAAAGGTCAGCATAAAGGAATTGCCGGCCCCGTACAGTATTCTTGAGAGAACATCTCTTCCGACATTGTCTGTACCAAACAGATGACGGCCGTTCGGTGCGGATAGCTTCGCCGCGTAATCTGTTGCCAGCGGATCATATGGTGCAAAATATTTGCCAAAGAAAGCAATGATAAGGACAAAGGCGACCGCTGCAAGGCAGCAATAAAAGCGGAGCCATTTGCCTTTTTCCGTTTTCGCCGGTCTGAACATGGATTTTCGTGGCTGCGACTTTCTCTCTCTCAGGCGGATTTTCGTTTCTTCGCGCAATTTAATCCACCCTCTTTCTCAACCGGATCTGCGGATCCAGCAATCTATAGGCAATATCGACAATCAGATTAACCATGACATAGATAATCGCCATCCAGATGACATACCCCTGAATCAACGGATAATCTCTGACACGGATGGCTTCAACAACCATGTTGCCGATTCCCTGCCAGGAAAAAATCGTCTCAATAATCGCCGCACCACCAAGCAGATGCCCCACTGACAAACCAAGCAGTGTAACAATCGGCAAAATGGCATTCGGCAGGACATGTCCCCAGATAATCCGTCTCTCAGGGATGCCTCTGGCCCTCGCCCCAATCACGTAATTGGCATTCAATTCTTCTAACAGTGCCGCACGAATCTGTCTGGCATAACTTGAGATCATCGGAATCGTCAGCGTAGCGACCGGCAGAATCATTCCTTGCACGGAATTCGTGCTCACAACCTTAAACCAGCCAAGCCGAACGGCAAAAATATACATCAGTAAAAGTGCAAGCCAGAAATTCGGCATCGAAACACCAAAAAATGAAAGAAAACGGATCATATAATCGGCCACTTTGTTTTTTTTGACCGCAGAGAGGATACCAAGCGGAAAAGAGAAAACGATGACAACGATCAACGACACCCCAGCCAGTTTCAATGTCATCGGCAGCTTTCTCGTCATCTGCGTCCATACAGACTCTCCAAACTTGGAGGATTCACCGAGGTCGCCATGCAGAACATTGCCAAGCCACCGTCCATACTGGATAAGCACCGGATCATTCAGGCCCATCTCTTCCCGCGTTTTTTCAAGAAGTTCCGTGGAAGGCATCATCCCCATGGAAACATATTTCATCTCCGCCGCATCACTTGGCGTTGCCTGGGTGATCATAAATGTCAGAAAAGTCACACCGAGCAATACAATGACAAGCTGCAGCAGTCTTTTTAATATATATCTGACCATACTGATGTCACCTACTTCACCGCATAAATCATAAAATGATCGATGACCTGATGGTCTTTGCCGTTCTCATCCTGAAAAGTTGCTCTGTCCACTTCTGTTTCAAGCCTTCTGGCGCCCATCTCAAGCAGCAGATTCATATCCCACTGCGGACGTTTTTGGCGGCTTAACGGCAAATCTCTTGCCACCTGATTGATAATATTCACATCGACATTGCCGATATATTTGTGTTCATCGCCGTGATGCATCTGACGGATCTCATATTCCTTCCGGTATTCCTCATCATAATAATGCAGATAATAATTGCCGTCATAGTTGAGCAGGCAGCCGCCCGGCTTCAGCACACGCAGCCATTCCTTATAAGCCTTTTCAGGATGTTCCAGATTCCATGTCAGATTTCTCGTAACGATCATATCAAAGGTTTCATCTTCAAAGGGCAGATTCTGGGCATCCCCCTGAACAAACTCTGCTGTTACACCGACAGAAGCCGCGTTCTGCTTTGCCTGCGCCAGCATTTTGTCAGAATAATCAAATGCAGTCATCTGACAGCCCTTCTGACCAAGCAGCATTGTAAAAAATCCCGGTCCGCATCCAAGATCCAGCACTTTCGGATTGTCCCCTTTTGGAAGGTATGTGTCCAGCAGTATCTTCCAGTAAGTGCCCTCTTTCTGTGCATCCTCCATTTCTTCCATAACAGATTTAGAATAACCATCCGCACGGGTATTCCAATAAGATCTGATTGTATCAAGCTGTTCCATATGTCATCTCTCCATTCTGTTGCTGCGGCAAAAAGCAAAAAGAAAAGCATTCCCGTTTCAAATAATGAAAACAAGGAATGCTTCGTACATTCTATCTATAGTTATCCCCTCCGGATAACCTTCTGCCATCTCATATCGTCTCATCTGTAAAAAAATCATCTGCCCGCTTCATACCGGCAATTTCGATAAAAATATCATATCATGCAGCGGTACTTTTGTCAATTAACGTGCTTATACGTTTTTAACATAGAGTCATTAAACATAAAAACCAGAGGCGACTACAGATTACTCTCTTTCTGACTGACGCTTGTTCGCAGCCAATTGCCGATATTGGTCAGGCAAAACAGGACGACAATCAAAAACAAACCAGGGATCATGATGATCCACCAGGCTTTCGTCATCAATGCTTTATCAGACAATGACAACAGACTTCCCCAGGAAATCACTTCCAGCGGCAGTCCCATGCCCATAAAGCTTAATGTGGACTCCGTAACAATGGCCGAACGCATATTCATCACAACCATAAACATGATCGCCGAGATAAAATTCGGTCCGAGATGCCGGATGAGAATATGAAAAAATGATCCTCCCATACACTTTGAGGCAACAATGTATTCGCTTTTGCGGAGCTGCCGTACCTCTGTGCGGACAACCTTTGCAATACTGCACCAGCTTGTAATACCGATGACAAAGGCAATCGACAAAGTGGTCGGCTCCCCTAAAACAGCCTGGATAAAAATAACAAGCAGAATGGACGGGATTGTCAAAACGATTTCCGCCCCACGCATCATGATCGTGTCCACCATGTCAGAGGCCAGTCCGCTGACAGACCCGTACAGTATCGCCAGAACTGTCGAAATCACCGTGGCAATCACACCGACTGAGAGTGAGATCCTGCCGCCATACCAGATACAAGAAAAAATATCACGTCCGAGATTGTCCGTGCCAAATAAAAACTCCCGATTCGGTGCCTTTGTGTAATTCATCAGATCCATATAAGAGGGATCCTTTGTCGCAATGACATTGGCCAGCAGACAGCCAAGTACAATCATGCCAAGAATGGCAAAAGAAACAGACGGCAGCCTGTGCTTTGTCTGCTCTGACAGAACCGGGGCACTGATCTGTTTTGGACCGACGATCTGAAATCCATTATTGTCCGTCGCCATAAGAAACCTCCGATCTTTCTGTGATCTCATTCGCTTTGATTCGCGGATCAATCTTTTCATTGATAATCTGTCCGAGAATATTACAGAAAATAATAACAATACCGGTCATCATACATAAAACCATCAGCATATTATAATCGCCGTATCTGGCACTCTCATAGGAAAGCATCCCGATTCCCGGATAGGAAAAAACCGATTCAACGATATAAGTTCCGCCGATAATATGTGGCACAGAAATGGCCATAATACTGACAATCGTCGGCATAATATTTTTCAGACAATGACCAAAAACAATCCTTCTTCTGTTGATCCCGACAGATTTGAACAGTGAGACATAATCTGAACGCACCTCCTCGAGCAGCTTGTTGCGCACCATATAAGCGTAATACCACAAATGTTCAAATATAACAACAATCATCGGCATAATAAGATGCCGGATCCGATCCAGCAGATCGCCCTCTTTTCCAACACTGTATGCACCGGAACTTGGCAGCACATGCCAGATCACACTGAACACAAAGATGAGCAGCAGTGAAAACCAGAATTCAGGGATACAGCTGGTAATCGTCCCAATTGTCGAGATTGCCCGGTCTAACAAGCTGTTTTCGTGGGTGGCACAAAGCACTCCAAGCAAAATGGCCCCGACAAATGTGAGAATAAACCCAACCCCTCCTAGCACAAGCGTATTGCCGATTCTCTTTCCAATCACAATTTTGACATCCTGTTTGTATTTAAATGAGATACCGAACTCTCCGTGAAAAGCATTCTGCACCCATTTGCCATACTGGATAACAATCGGATCATTCAATCCAAGACGTTCTCTCGCCCGATCTTTCTCCTCAACAGACATTTTCTCTGTTCGTTCTCCGTAATACGACTGAAGCGGATCTGTTGGCGTCATACGGGATATAAAAAATACAAGAATTGAGAGCGCCAGAATACTGACAAGAAAAATCAACAGCTTTTTTAGATAATAAACAACTTTATTTGTTTTCAACTGCCTCTCCTCCTTCTTTTGTCAACACAAAATGGCCTCTTTTCACTTCTTTTAGTTGTCCTTCTGTATCATAAACGGTCTTTGAATAATCCGGCCGTACTTTTTTTCTCTCTAATATAGGATCCGGAATAGGAATGGCTGACAAAAGATCCTTCGTATATGGATGCAGTGGCTCTTCATAAAGCGATTTTGTATCAGCTAACTCAACGATCCTTCCATGGTACATAACTGCCACACGGTCACACAAAAATTCCACCATCGACAGATCGTGCGCAATAAAAACAATAGAGAAACCATGTTCCTCCTGAAGGTGTTTAAACAAATTAATGATCTGTGCCTGAATCGACACATCGAGCGACGCTACCGGTTCATCTGCAATCAAAAGATCCGGCTCGGTGGTCAATCCTCTGGCAATCGCAATCCGCTGCCTCTGACCACCTGACATCTGGGATGGATAACGTTCAAGAAAACTGTCATCCAGTCCGACATATTTTAATTGAAAGGACGCTTCCGCCTCCGCAGAACCTCTCTCCGTCCTGATATGATTAATTCTCAACGGTTCCGCGATAATATCCTTCGCCTTCATTCTCTGATTCAGACTTGAAGCAGAATCCTGAAAAATAATCTGACGCTGCGTCTGGAGAAACTTTTTATTCTCCCTGTATGCTTTTTTATCAAAAATATCGATACCTTCAAATAAGACTTTTCCGGACTTCGGCTCATAGATATTCATCAGACATCTGGCAAGTGTCGATTTTCCGGAGCCGGACTCCCCGACAATCCCCAGTATCTCACCTTTTCTGACCTGAAAGGAAACGTCATCGACGGCTTTAATCGATATTTTTTTGTTTAACTTAAAATAATGCGTAAGGTGACTTACTTCCAGAATATTCTCACTCATCGTTTCTTCCTCTTTTTATTGGACAGTGAACTACCCATTGTCTAAAGCCAATGGGCTTCCTGCTTCATAAACCTCGTTTCTACGTTCCACTCCGGTCGGAGCAGAACAAACATCCACTGGATGTTTTGCTCCCTACTATCTCCACAG
>ERZ773103.1120-NODE-1120-length-29426-cov-8.029655_pt1 | contig 29426 bp, 21 predicted proteins | sample MGYA00511118_ERZ773103 | MGnify/ENA primary metagenome ERZ773103 (study PRJEB29015, sample SAMEA2737821) | human gut metagenome | biome: human gut; feature: human-associated habitat; material: faeces | place: China | collected 2012 ... | reverse complement strand
AGCCAACTGGGGATCAGCCGAAAGCCATCGCAGATCTCGTGGCAGGTTTTAAAGAAGGCAATCAGTTCGAGACGTTGCTTGGAGTCACAGGTTCCGGTAAGACATTTACCATGGCAAATGTTATTCAGCAGCTGAACAAACCGACGCTGATCATTGCACACAATAAGACGTTGGCGGCGCAGCTTTACGGGGAGATGAAGGAATTTTTCCCACACAACGCAGTGGAATATTTTGTCTCCTATTATGACTACTATCAGCCGGAAGCTTATGTACCGTCTACGGATACTTATATTGCCAAGGATTCTGCTGTAAATGATGAGATTGATAAGCTGCGGCTTTCTGCTACAGCAGCGCTGACGGAGCGGAAGGACGTGATTATTATTTCCAGTGTGTCCTGCATCTATGGTCTTGGAAGTCCGGTAGATTATCAGAATATGATGGTATCTTTGCGCCCTGGTATGGAAAAGGATCGGGATGAAGTGATCCGTCAGCTGATCGACATGCAGTATATGCGAAATGATATGGATTTTCATCGCGGTACGTTCCGGGTGCGTGGGGATGTGTTGGAGATTTTTCCGGCGGACAACAGTGATACGGCGGTAAGAGTGGAATTTTTCGGGGATGAGATCGATCGGATCACGGAGATTGATGTGCTGACGGGCGAGATCAAAAGCCAGCTGGAGCATTGCGGTATTTTTCCGGCTTCCCATTATGTAGTACCGCAGGAAAAGATCAATAAAGCGGCAGTTGCCATCGAAGCGGAATTACAGGAACGGGTAAAATATTTCAAAGGCGAGGACAAGCTTCTGGAAGCGCAGCGGATCGCGGAACGGACGAATTTTGATATCGAGATGCTGAAAGAGACGGGATTTTGTAGTGGTATTGAGAATTATTCCAGACATCTTGCCGGACTGGAACCGGGAACGCCGCCATATACACTGATGGATTATTTTCCGGATGATTATCTGATCATTGTGGATGAGTCCCACATTACGATTCCGCAGATTCGGGGCATGTATGCCGGCGACCAGTCGAGAAAATCTACGCTGGTGGATTATGGATTTCGTCTGCCTTCCGCGAAGGATAACCGTCCGTTGAATTTTGAAGAGTTTGAGCAGCATATCGATCAGATCCTGTTCGTATCGGCAACGCCAAATGTGTATGAGCAGGAGCACGAACTGCTTCGGGCAGAACAGATCATCCGTCCGACAGGACTTCTGGATCCGGATGTGGAAGTGCGCCCGGTGGAAGGGCAGATTGACGATCTACTGTCTGAGATCAAAAAAGAGATTGAAGGAAAACATAAAATTCTGGTCACAACCTTGACGAAGAAAATGGCAGAGGATCTGACAGATTACATGCGGGAAGTGGGTATCCGCGTGAAATACCTGCATTCTGATATTGATACGCTGGAGCGGGCGGAGATCATTCGAGATCTGCGCCTGGATGTTTTTGATGTGCTGGTTGGAATCAACCTCTTACGAGAAGGACTGGATATTCCGGAGATTACGCTGGTAGCAATCCTGGATGCAGATAAAGAAGGCTTCCTTCGATCCGAGACTTCACTGATTCAGACGATTGGAAGAGCAGCGCGAAATTCCGAAGGACATGTCATCATGTATGCGGATACGGTAACGGATTCCATGCGGGTGGCGATTGAAGAAACGAAACGTCGCCGGAAGATCCAGCAGGAATACAATGAAACTCATGGCATTACACCAAAAACCATTCAGAAATCAGTACGGGATCTCATCAGCATTTCCAAGAAGGTTGCCCAGGAATCCATGAACTTTGAGAAAGATCCGGAATCCATGAACCGGAAAGAACTGGAGAAGCTGGTTAAAGATGTGACGAAGAAGATGCAGAAAGCAGCCGCAGAGCTGAACTTTGAGGCAGCGGCACAGCTTAGGGATCAGATGATCGAACTGAAAAATATGCTGCAGGATCTGTAAAAAAATAAAGAGAGAGTAACTATGGAACAACAATATATAAAAATCCGGGGTGCCAATGAGCACAACCTGAAAAATATAGACATCGATATACCGCGGAATCAGTTTGTCGTGCTGACCGGACTTTCCGGATCGGGAAAATCTTCCCTGGCATTTGATACGATCTATGCGGAAGGACAACGTCGTTATATGGAATCCCTGTCTTCCTATGCAAGACAGTTCCTCGGTCAGATGGAGAAACCGAATGTGGAGAAGATCGAGGGATTGTCCCCGGCAATCTCTATCGACCAGAAATCTACCAACCGCAATCCGCGATCAACAGTGGGAACGGTGACGGAGATTTATGATTATTTCCGCCTGCTATATGCGAGGGTGGGAATTCCTCATTGCCCGGTGTGTGGAAAAGTCATCAGTAAACAGACGGTAGATCAGATGGCAGATCAGATCATGGCATTACCGGAGCGGACGAAGATCCAGCTGCTGGCACCGGTCGTCCGCGGCAGAAAAGGAACGCATCAGAAGCTGTTTGAACAGGCGCGAAGAAGCGGATATGTGAGAGTTCAGGTAGATGGCAGCGTCTACGAACTGACCGAGGCTATCACATTGGATAAAAATAAAAAGCACAATATCGAGATTGTGGTAGACCGCCTCATCGTAAAAGAAGGGATCGAGCGCCGACTGGTGGATTCTATTGAAAATGTGCTGAACCTGTCCGATGGTTTGTTGACCGTGGATATCATCGGCGGGGAGACGATGCAGTTTTCCCAGAGTTTTTCCTGCCCGGACTGCGGTATCAGCATTGATGAGATCGAACCGAGAAGCTTTTCTTTCAACAATCCATTTGGCGCCTGCCCGGATTGTTTCGGACTGGGATACAAGATGGAGTTTGATGAAGATCTGATGATTCCTAATAAACGTATAAGCCTCGCAGAAGGTGCGATTCAGGTCATGGGATGGCAGTCTTCCTCTGACCCTTCCAGTTATACCTATGCGGTATTGAAAGCATTATCTCTGGAATATGGATTTGATCTGAATACACCTTATGAGGAACTTCCGGAAAATATCCAGAAGATTATCCTTCATGGAACGGATGGAAAAAAAATACAGGTACATTATCGGGGACAGCGTGGCGTCGGTGTATATGATGTGGCATTTGAAGGTCTGATCAAAAATGTGGAGCGCCGTTATCGGGAGACTGGTTCTGAGATAACAAAGGCAGAGTATGAGACATTCATGCGTATCACACCTTGTAAGACTTGTCATGGACAGCGTTTAAAAAAAGAAGCGCTGGCAGTTACCGTAGCAGAAAAAAATATTTATGAGATTACATCTATGTCGGTAAAGGATTTGTATGATTTTTTACAGCATATGGAACTGACACCGCAGCAGATGCTGATCGGAAATCAGGTATTGAAAGAGATCAAAGCGAGGGTCGGATTTCTGAAGGAAGTGGGACTGGATTATCTGTCTCTTTCCCGGGCAACGGGAACTCTTTCCGGCGGAGAAGCGCAGCGTATCCGGCTGGCGACCCAGATAGGATCCGGTCTGGTAGGTGTGGCATATATTCTGGATGAGCCGAGTATCGGTCTGCATCAGAGAGACAATGATAAGCTGTTGTCAGCTCTGAAAAATCTGAAAGATATGGGAAACAGTCTGATCGTAGTGGAACATGATGAAGATACGATGCTTGCGGCAGATTTTATTGTGGATATCGGTCCGGGAGCGGGCGAACATGGTGGAAAAGTCGTGGCAGCAGGTACGCCTCAGGAGATCATGGACTGCAAAGAATCTATAACAGGCGCATATCTCAGTCACAGACTGGAGATTCCGGTGCCGAGGACCAGACGGAAGCCGACGGGTTTTCTTACCATAAAAAAGGCAGCAGAGAATAACCTGAAAAACATTGATGTGAAGCTGCCACTGGGCGTGTTTACCTGTGTGACCGGTGTTTCGGGATCGGGAAAAAGTTCTCTGATTAATGAAATTTTATATAAACGACTGGCAAAAGAACTGAATCATGCCCGATGCATTCCGGGAAAACACGGTGGAATCCAGGGCATCGATCAGCTGGATAAAGTTATCTGTATCGACCAGTCTCCGATTGGAAGAACGCCAAGATCTAATCCGGCAACTTACACGGGGGTTTTTGACCAGATCCGTACACTGTTTGCGGCGACACCGGATGCGAAAGCCCGTGGTTATCAGAAAGGAAGATTCAGTTTCAATGTAAAAGGCGGTCGTTGCGAAGCCTGCAGCGGAGATGGAATCATTAAGATCGAGATGCATTTCCTGCCAGATGTTTATGTTCCCTGTGAAGTGTGTCAGGGAAAACGGTACAACCGGGAAACACTGGAAGTGAAATATAAAGGAAAGAGCATTTACGATGTATTGGATATGACCGTAGAAGAGGCGTTAGACTTTTTTGCAAGCGTTCCTTCTGTTAAAAGAAAGATCCAGACACTGTATGATGTGGGACTTTCTTATATCCGGCTGGGACAGCCATCTACAACATTGTCCGGTGGAGAAGCGCAGCGCATTAAGCTTGCTACAGAGCTGAGCCGGCGCAGTACGGGAAAAACGATCTATATTCTGGATGAGCCGACCACAGGACTGCATTTTGCAGATGTGCATAAGCTGGTGGAAATCTTGCATCGACTTGCAGAAAACGGGAATTCCGTATTTGTCATTGAGCACAATCTCGATGTGATCAAAACGGCAGACTATATTATAGATATGGGACCGGAAGGCGGCGACGGTGGCGGTACAGTTGTGGCACAGGGCACGCCGGAAGAGATTGCAGAGATACCGGAATCTTATACCGGTCAGTATGTGAAAAAGTATCTGAAAAAATAGCATATAATGATGTATTGTTCCCGTATCTCTTGAAAAAAACAAGATCAAGAGATACGGGAACAGCATTGTATAAAAAACAGCATTGTATAAAAAACAGCATTGTATAAAAAACAGCATTATGTTAGAAACAACCATAAAATATGACCTATCAATATTTTTATATTAAAAAGAAGCTGAAAGCACGGGGGATGAGCTTTCAGCTTCTGTAGTATACGGGGAGTGTCCCCGGGCTTTCGCCCGGAAGACATGAGTTATGAAAAATTATAATAGCTAATTGCTAATACTCTTGTAGTATAAAGAAAAAATGTGTACAAAATGTGATTAACTTCTAAAAAAGTTGTAAAGTTCAAAAAAAAATATGCCAGGGGAAACAAGCAGATTATTTACACTTACACGAAACAGTAAAATTTAAATTATCTATGATTCATAGGTTTTGGAAAAGAAGCATTTTTCACAGAGGAACCGGCAGATTCTTAATAATTTTTAAAATATGTGCAGAAATTTATGAATTTTTGAAAAAGCCTTTGAAATATGGCGGTATTTGTATATAATAGATAAACAGAGCATAATTGTTCATAACGGTTCTGTTGTTCGTTATATTACAGAACAATGTGGGCATTTCTCTGAAAAGCGCAGCTGCATTGGAATCAATCAGGAAAGGCAGATGAGCTTCAGATAAAGGTTTTATTGAGATTGGCTTTCGGGTCAATATGTAAATATACTGGATATGCAAGTAGATTATATGAGAGAATATGAAAGGAGTTTGTGAAATGGTTTCCACAGATATCGGAATTGATTTGGGTACAGCCAGCATCCTTGTATATATCAAGGGCAAAGGTGTTGTGTTAAAAGAGCCGTCTGTTGTAGCGTTTGATCGCGATACAAATAAAATTAAAGCAATTGGAGAAGAGGCACGTCTGATGCTGGGCAGAACGCCGGGCAATATCGTAGCAGTAAGACCGCTGCGTCAGGGTGTTATTTCTGATTATACAGTAACAGAGAAAATGATGAAATATTTCATCCAGAAAGCAGTTGGCAAGAAAAGCTTCCGTAAACCGCTGATCAGTGTATGCGTACCGAGTGGTGTCACAGAAGTAGAGAAAAAAGCAGTAGAGGATGCCACATATCAGGCAGGCGCAAGAGATGTAAAGATTATTGAAGAGCCGATCGCAGCTGCGATCGGAGCAGGTATCGACATTTCCAGACCATGCGGAAATATGATTGTAGATATCGGTGGCGGTACTGCTGATATCGCAGTTATTTCTCTGGGAGGAACTGTTGTAAGTACATCTATCAAGATCGCCGGAGATGATTTTGACGAAGCGATCGTTCGTTATATGAGAAAGAAACATAACCTTCTGATCGGTGAGAGAACTGCCGAGGATATCAAGATCAAGATCGGAACCTGCTATCCGCTTCCGGAACCGATGACGCTGGATGTCCGTGGACGTAACCTGGTAACCGGACTTCCGAAGACCGTTACCGTTTCTTCCGAAGAGACAGAAGAAGCGCTGAAAGAAGCAACCATGCAGATCGTGGAAGCCGTACACAGCGTGCTTGAGAAAACACCGCCAGAGCTGGCAGCCGATGTAGCTGACCGTGGAATCGTTCTTACCGGTGGTGGCGCACTGCTGAGAGGACTGGAGCAGCTTCTGGAATCTCATACAGGCATCAACACCATGACAGCAGAAGATCCGATGACCTGCGTAGCCATCGGAACAGGAAAATATGTGGAATTTTTAGCTGGTAAGAGAGACGAGCAGTAGAATAGAAAGTATATGCTAAGGGACAGACAAGGGTGCTGTCCCTTTTTTTCAAGGAATAGAAAATGGAAAACATAACAGGATATGTAGAACATATCATCTATCGAAATCAGGAAAACGGATATACGGTGTTGAATCTGGTCAGTGACGGGGATGAGATTCCCTGCACCGGTATTTTTCATGTGATCAGTGAAGGGGAAAGCATCGAAGTTACCGGAGAATATGTGTCGCATCCTACCTATGGGGAGCAGTTTAAAGTCAGCAGTTTCCGGGAAAAAGCGCCGGAAGATCTGGTGTCTATGGAACGATATCTCGGTTCCGGAGCAATCAAAGGTGTGGGCGCGGCGCTGGCGGCCCGCATCGTAAAAAAATTTGGCGAAGATACCTTTCGGATCATAGAAGAAGAACCGGAGCGTCTGGCAGAAGTAAAAGGCATCAGCGAGCGGAAAGCCATGGAGATCGCAGAGCAGACTGCGGAAAAAAGAGAACTGCGTCAGGCGATGATCTTTTTACAAAAATATGGGATTTCCATGACGCTTGGTGTGAAGATCTACCAGAAATATGGCATAGATACATACCGGATCGTACAGGAAAATCCGTATCAGATGGCAGAGGATATCACAGGTGTGGGCTTTAAGATTGCTGATGAGATTGCCCGGCGAGTAGGAATTCACACGGACTCCGATTTTCGTATCCGCAGCGGCATTCTGTATGTATTGCAGCAGAGCGCAGGAGAAGGAAACACCTGCCTTCCAAAAGAAATCCTTACAAGAAGAGCCTGCGATCTTCTGGATATTTTGCCTGAACATATCGAAAAACATTATATGGACATGGGGATTGACCGTAAGATTGTTTTAAAAGAAATGGATGGAACCGTGTATGTATATGCATCGACCTATTATTATATGGAAGCAAATGCGGCGGCAATGCTTCAGGGACTGCATGTGACCTATGATGTATCCGATACGGAAGTCGAATATGAAGTAAAAAAAATTGAGAAAAAGACAGGCATGCAGTTGGATGAACGACAGTTACAGGCGGTCAAAGAAGCGGCAAGAAGCGGTCTGGTCGTCATAACCGGTGGCCCGGGAACCGGTAAGACAACGACGATTAATACAATCATCCGGTATTTTGATGCTCAGGGGATGGACATTTTTTTGGCAGCTCCGACGGGACGCGCGGCAAAACGGATGAGTGAAACGACCGGTTATGAGGCGCGGACGATTCATCGGATGCTGGAATTGAATGGAGGAGCAGAAGGGGATAATGCCGGATTTGAAAAAAATGAACAGAATCCGCTGGAGACAGATGTGATCATTGTGGATGAAATGTCCATGGTGGATATTACACTTCTTTATGCCTTGCTGAAGGCCATCGTATACGGCACCCGTCTGATCCTCGTGGGCGATGCGGATCAGCTTCCGAGTGTGGGGCCGGGTTGTGTGCTTCGTGATATCATCGAATCCGGTGCATGCAAGGTAGTGCGCCTGACGCATATTTTTCGTCAGGCATCACAGAGTGATATTGTAGTAAATGCCCATAAGATCAACCGGGGCGAGCCAGTCATTTTAGATAACAAAAGCCGGGATTTTTTCTTCCTGAAACGGCAGGATGCCAATGTGATCATCAGCATTTGCATCCTGCTGATCCAGCAGAAGCTTCCGAAATATGTAGATGCCAAGCCTTTTGACATACAGGTGCTGACACCTATGCGAAAGGGTCTTTTGGGAGTAGAACGTCTGAACACGATCCTGCAGCAGTATCTGAATCCGCCGTCTCCGGACAAACAGGAGAGGGAATACGGACAGATGCGGTTTCGTGAAGGGGATAAGGTCATGCAGACGAAAAATAATTATCAGATCGAATGGCAGGTGTTAAGCCGTTACGGCATTCCCGTGGAAAAAGGAATGGGTGTGTTCAATGGCGATATGGGAATCGTCAAAGAGATCAATACTTTTTCGGAGACCATGACTGTAGAATACGAAGAGGGCAAGACGGTGGAATATCCATTTAAACAGCTGGATGAACTGGAGCTTGCCTATGCCATAACCGTGCATAAAGCCCAGGGAAGCGAGTATCCGGCAGTCGTCATGCCTCTTCTTTCTGGCCCGCGGATGTTGATGAACCGAAATCTTCTGTATACAGCGATAACCCGTGCAAAAAAATGTGTCACACTGGTTGGGGATGATGTATTTTTCCAGCAGATGATCGAAAATGTCAGTGAGAAACGGCGCTATACCGGATTGAAAGAACGGCTGCAGGAGCTGGCAGCAAATCCGATGGAAAATTAAGAAAATGTTTAGAAATCTTACAATGTTCCGACATATTCCAGAAGTAAAATGGCACATACATAAGAGAGAAGACATATACGTTTAGAAATAAAACAGCAGCTGTTGAGATAAAATGATAAGATAAACGAAACTATCATTACAACACAGAGTCCTGAGAAGAGGAGCTGTGTCAATGAAAACAAAACGACGTGAACCGGAAGCCAGGAAGCTGCTGAAGGGAATCTGGAAATATTCCCGGCAGGTTGCAGAAAGTACTGTAGATCTGCTCTATCCACCCAAGTGTCCTTTTTGTGAGGAAATCCTTACGGAGCAAGAGAAACAGGATCTGGTCTGTGGATTGTGCAGGGGCAGACTCCAATATATAGGAAATGATCATTGCATGAAATGTGGAAGACCACTTCTGGCAGAACAGGAGGAGTATTGCAGGGACTGCGGGAAAAAACAGCATTTTTTTACGCAGGGGAGATCGGTATTTGTCTATTGTACTCCGGTAAAACAGTCATTGTTTCGGATGAAAAACAGCAACAGACAGGAATATGCCAGGTTCTATGCAGAAGTAATGTATCAAAACTTTGGAAGATGGATAGAGAACAGCAGGATAGATGTTATTCTGCCAATTCCCATGTATCCGGCACAAAAACGCATCCGCGGATTCAATCAGGCAGAATTATTGGCCGTGAAACTGGGAAAAATGACAGGAATTACAGTTGCCAGACATCTTTTGGTAAAAGGAAAAGATACACATGCTCAGAAAAGTCTGGATGCAAAAGGACGTGCTGAGAACCTGAAAGATGCTTTTGAGGTAAAGTATCGATTCGATGGAGAACGGGTGCTTCTGGTGGATGACATCTATACGACAGGTGCGACGGTAGATGCTGCTGCAAAAGTACTGCTCCAGGCTGGAGCAGGTGGCATATATGTGATCACGGCGGCGATCGGAAGTTTCAGTTAGCCGAAAGATTGTCATGACTAAAAAAACTTTGCATCCCAGGGGTTGTATGTTATACTAAAAAAGGTGAATTATATGATAAATCAGGAAAAAGTCTGTGATATGACCAAAATGGCAGCTTACGAAGACCGTTTTGGCAGTCGAGAATTAAAGATATGTATGTTTCGCAGAAAAGATTTTGTCGCATTGGAAATGATAAAATCATTTTTTCTGGGAACAGTTTCTTATGCTGTGATTCTGGTCTTATACCTGTTCTGCCATCCGGAATTCATAGACCGGTTTAACACATTTGCGTCTATGAAAAAATATGGGATCAGAATAGGGATCGCATATGTTATTTTTCTGGGGGCTTATCTGGTCCTGACCTTTTTTTATGCTCGTGCGCAGCATGCTGCAGCACAAAAAAACACAGCAGGATATATGCGCAAGATCCGGAGAATTCATCAACTGTATCGTAAAGATGAGAAAGATAATGCAGGGGATCAGCAGCAATAGGCTCATATAGGGAGAATAGCATGACATTTTTATTGGAACTGCGGGGGAAGATTTACCGCATAATAGGGAAAAGAGAAAAAATCGTTCTGGCAGCGGTAAAGTTTGTGATTGCTTTACTGCTGTTTCTGACGATTTCCGAAATGGTCGGATATATGGAAAAGTTACAGAATCCGTTTCTGCTGCTGATCCTGGCTTGTCTTTGTGCTTTTACACCGATAGCTGTCACACTTCTGGCAGGAGCCGCCCTTATTGTAGGCAACTTTTATGCACTGGCTCCGGAGCTTAGCATAATTGCGTTTCTGGTATTTTTACTGATGTTCTGTCTGTATTTCCGATTTGCACGGGGAAGCGGCATTTATGCAGTCCTGACAACGATACTGAGCGTTGTGGGAATTCCGTATGTGCTTCCGAATTCTGTGGGAATCTTAACGAAACCTTATAAAGTGTTATCAGTCATTTGTGGAACAATCGTATATTTCCTTATGAAAAATGTGCGCCAGAATGAGGCATTATTCCGGTCATTCAGTGAAACTTCAGTCGGAAATACAAAGTATACACTGGCATTAAATCAGATCTTTGTAAACCAGGAAATGTTTCTGTATGCCATTGCATTTATCTCAGCGGCTATCGTTGTTTATTATGTGAGAAAGATGCGTGCCGATCATGCATGGGGAGCATCGATCATTACAGGAACGGTAGTACAGCTTGTGATTGTAGGCGGCGGGGAGATCGCCCTTGGTTCTGCTACAAAACTGGTTACGGTATTTATCGGATGTATGGTGTCCCTGATCATATCAGCAGGCGTATTATTTATGATAAGATCTCTGGATTATTCTCGCGTGGAGCGTGTACAGTTTGAAGACGATGAATATTATTATTATGTAAAAGCTGTACCGAAAGCATCTGTAACGCAGGAAGACAAAAAAGTAAAACAGATCACATCCAGACGAAAGAAAGATTCCAGAAAATCTAATCGGGAAAAAAGGCTTGGACAGCAATATATGCATCACAGAAATGTGGACGATGCAAAAACGAAGAAAACAAAAACAGCTGTAGCTTCAGAAGCAGAAAAACAACGGGAACTTGAGAAGAAAGCCATGGAAGAATTTGATGTGGATGGAGACTGGCTTGAGTAGAAAATGATATCACGTAAGAAAATAGCTTCTATATACAGAAAGGCGTATGGACTGACAGCTGTGACGTGATAAATACAGATATGATAGAACGCTAGTCAAAAAACAGGACAGACAATGGAAAGGAAGTGATAGAATGAGAGGATTGATAGCAACGTTTTATTCAGCAATGGAACGCTATATGTTCTGGCTGAATTTGCCGCAGCATGTTACAAAAACAGATATCGTAGAGATCATCATTATCGCCTTTTTGCTGTATCATGTGCTTGTGTGGGTTAAAAATACCCGTGCATGGGCATTGTTTAAGGGAATCCTTGTCGTATTGATCTTCATTCTCATCGCGGCTATTTTCCAGATGAGCACGATTCTGTGGCTGGCATCCAAATTATTCAGTATCGGTGTTATTGCATTGGTAGTTATTTTTCAGCCGGAACTGCGAAAGGCACTGGAGCAGTTGGGAAGAACAAATATACTGGCTTCCCTGTTCAGCCTGGGTAGTCAGAAGCAGGAAGAAGATACTGCTTTTAACGCAAAGACTGCTGCTGAGATCGTCCGTGCCTGCTATGAAATGGGAAAAGTAAAGACAGGGGCGCTGATCGTAATTGAACGGGAAACTCCACTTACAGAGTATATCCGTACCGGCATTGATGTAGATGCGAAACTGACCAGTCAGCTTCTGATCAATATATTTGAACACAACACACCGTTGCATGACGGTGCGGTTATCGTGCGTGGCAACCGGATCGTATCTGCGACCTGTTATCTGCCGTTGTCAGATAACTATAGGTTGAGTAAGGATTTGGGAACCAGACATCGTGCAGGTGTGGGAGTCAGTGAAGTAAGTGATTCCCTGACTGTTATCGTATCCGAAGAGACTGGCGGCGTATCACTTGCAGTAAATGGTGTTTTGCACAGAAATGTGGAAGCTGATTACCTGAAAGAGGAACTGATACAGCTCATGGATGCCAAGAGCACGGAAAACCATTGGGTATTCAAACTGAAAAGGAGGCTGAGCGATGCTTCAGAAGATAGCAAAGATCATAACAAATAATTTTGGCCTCAAAATATTGGCAGTGGTAATCTCAGTCGTATTCTGGCTTGTCATTGTAAATGTGGAAGACCCGGAAAAAACGCTGACATTTACTGTTCAGGTTAATATAGAAAATGCAGATTATCTGACAAATCAGGGAAAGACTTATGAAATATTAAATGGCAGTGATACGATCAAATTTACAGCGACCGCAAAACGTTCGATCATAGAGAAAATGACAGATGGCGATTTCGAGGTAACTGCAGATATGAAAGATATTGTAAATATGTCAGAAGTACCGATCACGATCACTCCTACGAAATACAGCAATCAGATCACATTGACGAAGAAGACGATGTATGTACAGCTGAATGTAGAGGATCTGGTAACGAAATCTTTTGATCTGAAAGTCGATACCAAAGGTAAGATTTCCAATGGTTATACGATGTCCGGGCTGGAGGTAACGCCATCGAAAGTAACTGTGAGTGGCCCGGCATCTGTAATAGAATCTATTGAAAGAGCTGCCGTGGAAGTAGATGTCTCCTCGATATATTCTGATTTTGAAAAAGAAGCAGAGATCATATTTTATGATACCAAAGGAAAGCGGATTGATGCATCCAGACTTACACTGAACAGGGATACTGCGATCGTGTCTGCCGGAGTGCTTCAGACAAAGACGGTACCGGTAGAATATGAAGCATCAGGAACGCCGGCATCCGGTTATCAGATTGGAACTGTAACAGGAAGTATCACGCAGGTGGTAATTCAGGGTAAGAAAGATGCACTGCAGGATATTGAATCCATAAAAGTAAGCGGAACGGCATTGAATGTCAGTGGTAAGAGTGAAACAGTAGAGGCGACCATAGATCTGACAGATTATCTTCCGAAAGGTGTCAGCTTGATTGATGAGCAGGAAAATGACAGCACTGTAACGATAGAGATAGAGGGTGTTTCCCAGGCAACATACGATGTACCGGCTGAAAACATAACATTCAATAATGTGGCATCCGGATATAAAGCATCTCTGCAGGGGGCATACGTACAGGTTACGTTGACAGGTTACCCATCGGCATTGCAGGCACTGTCAGCATCCGATATCAAAGGAACGGCAGATCTGACAGGTCTGGGAGAAGGAACCCATGTAGTAGAGATAAAACTTTCGGGGAATTACGAAACACTTGAAACGGTGCATGCTACGGTACTGATACAGTCGGGGTCTGAGGGGGGAACTTTGAATAATAATGATGGCACAGGACAGTCATCTGGAAATCAGTAATACAGATACTGGAAGATTATAGAACGCCATCCTGTCAAATGGCAGACCGAATCAGGGAATACAGGTTGTGATTCCAAGCAGTAATCATGATCCTGACACAAAATAAGGTTATAACATAAGAAAAACAATTGGAGAGGGACAGTATAATGGTTAGTAAAAAAGTAAAAATAAAAAATCTGACAGGGCTGCATCTGCGCCCTGCCAATGTGCTGTGTGATACAGCCGTGCAATATCGTTCGAAAGTAACATTTCAGAAAGAAAATACCATATCCAATGCAAAAAGTCTTCTGAGTGTTCTGGGAGCGAAAGTAAAATTCGGCGACGAACTGGAATTCATCTGTGAGGGAGAAGATGAGACAGAAGCGCTGGAAGCGATCATTCAGGCGGTAGAGAGTGGACTGGGAGATTAAGAAGAAAAAAATTCATAAAAATGTAACAAAAACGAAATATTTGGAAATAATTAAGAGAATAAATCTTGTAAAGTATAGGAAAAAATGATAAAGTAGCTAAGTTAGGGCTTAGCCCCGAGAAATATGAGTGACAGAGGAACGATATGAACCAGAAACGAAAATATGGTTGGATAAAACATTTAGACTTTGTTATTGTTGACCTGATCTGTATCCAGGCAGCGTATTTACTGTCATATTGGTATCGACATCATAACTTTTTTATGTATCTGAGAACAGATTTGTATACACATATCAATATTTTGATCATTGTCCTGGATCTGTGCTATGTGATGTTCCATATGGCATATAAAAATATATTGAAAAGAAGCGTCTGGAAAGAACTGGAGTCAGTCGTCGTACAGAATGTGGTAATCTGGGTTATTGCCATGGCATATCTGTATGTCAGCAAACAGGCATTCTGGTTTTCCAGAACGGTATTCTTAACAGCGTTCGTTATGAGTGTCATACTGATGATGATCGGAAGGGTACTATGGAAAACTGTTGTCCGCCGGAAACTGAATTCCGGAAAGACACTTTCCTATATTCTTGTCATCACGACCCAGGAACGTGCCCATGAGATGATCGCTACATTCAGAAACCGCAGATATAACGGATTCAATCTGCTTGGCTTCTGTCTGGTGGACGGAGATGATGATGAGCAGACGATAGACCGGGTGCCTGTTCTTTGCCGATGTGAGGATATGTTGGAGTATGTTAAAAGCCAGATCGTAGATGAAGCGATGATCTGCCTGCCGTCAAACTTTGAAGGCAAGAAAGATATGATCCAGTCGCTGCTGAAAATGGGTGTAACAGTGCATATTGGTCTGGATTATGATGATCAGGAACTTCCGAACCGTTATGTAGAGCGTATCGGAGGGTATACATTCCTTACTACCAGTATCAGTACAGCAGGAAGTTTTCCAATGTTCTTGAAACGACTGACAGATATCTGTGCAGGATTATTAGGCTGTGCCATTACAGGTATTGCTTTTATTTTCGTAGCTCCGGCTATTTATAAAGCATCTCCGGGACCGATCTTTTTTGCACAGGAGCGTATGGGTAAAAATGGCCGTCGGTTCAAGATGTATAAGTTCCGTTCCATGTATATGGATGCTGAAGAGCGGAAGAAAGAACTGATGGAGCAGAACAAGATGCAGGGTATGATGTTCAAGATGGATAATGACCCTCGTATCATTGGCAGTGAAAAAGGTCCGGGTAAAGGTATCGGTAACCTGATCCGTAAGATGAGTATTGATGAACTGCCACAGTTCTATAATATATTGAAGGGCGATATGAGTCTGGTAGGAACCAGACCGCCGACAGTGGATGAATTTGAAGCATATGACCTTCATCATAAAGTGCGTCTCAGCATGAAACCGGGTCTGACCGGTATGTGGCAGGTAAGCGGTCGAAGCGAGATCACTGATTTTGAGGAGATCGTAAAACTGGACGAGTACTATATTGAAAACTGGAGTCTGAAACTGGATCGCAAGATCATTTTCAAGACATTCAAGGTAGTATTGGCAAGAGAGGGCGCTGAATAGATCATGAATACAAAAATCATTATTGCAACACATAAATTATATGATATGCCGCAGGATGATATTTATCTGCCGGTTCACGTTGGAAGGGAAGGCAAAGAGCCTCTCCCTTACCAGCCGGATAATACAGGAGACAATATCTCTGATAAGAATGCAAGTTACTGTGAACTGACAGGGCTTTACTGGGCATGGAAAAATCTGGACTGTGACTATCTGGGGCTGGCGCATTACCGCCGGCATTTTTCAGTGAAGAGCAAAAGCTTCCAGAAGAGCCATACACCGATGGAATGCGTGCTGTCATCAGAAGAACTGGCACAGCTTGTTCCAAAGTACAAGATCATCGTACCGAAACGAAGAAATTATTATATCGAATCTCTTTATTCCCACTATGCGCATACACACTATGCAGAGCACCTGGACATTACGAGAGAGATCATCAGCGAGAAATATCCGGAGTATCTGGAAAGCTTTGACAAAGTCATGAAGCAGACCGGCGGGTATATGTTCAATATGTATATTATGGAGAAATCCTTATCCGATGCATATTGTGAATGGCTGTTTGATATTCTCTTTGAACTGGAAAAACGTGTGGGCGATAAAGAGTATTCTTTTTTCCAGGGAAGATTTTATGGAAGAGTCAGCGAGATCATCTTCAATGTATGGCTGGCAAACCAGAAAGAAGAGATCAAAGAGATCCCGTATATCCATATGGAAGAGATCGACTGGAAGAAAAAGGGAATGGCTTTTCTGAAGGCGAAATTTGGAAATAAGAAGTATGAGGGAAGTTTTTAGGAGAAAAACGTATGCAATACAGGACAAGTAAACAGGAGTTCCTGTTTTATCTTATCTTTGCCGTGTATATTCTGGCCTGTGTTCTGAGCATGAGCGTACTGGCGGAAAATGGCGGAGTTGTGATCAAAGGTCTAAAATATCTTTGTTATCTGGGGTGTGTCATCAAAATCCTGATGGATGGATTCTCAGAAAAGAAATTGTGGTGTTTTATCATCATTGCATTTTTGACGGTTATGACAACGGTATCAACGGGAACGACCATGTATTTTCTGTTCTTCCTGATCTTTATGGCAGCCAAGAATGTAAACCTGTCCAGACTGATGAAGATTGCCTGCTGGGTACAGGGAATCAGTGTGTTTGCAATCATAGGATTGTCGCAGCTGGGTATCATAGAGGATCACATTTTTGATCCAAATGAGAGAATCCGCCATGGACTGGGCTTTTCCTGGACAACGCTGGGACCGAGTCTGGTATTCTTTTTTATGATGACATATCTGTACCTGCGACGGGAAAAGGCACATCTGGTAGAATATATCATATTGGAGCTGATTGCTTACTGGCTGTATGTACAGACAAATACGCGAATGTGCTTTATGATTACTACCGTGTTCCTGATCTGGACGTATCTGATGAAATATTACCTGCAGAACCGGGGAGAAAAGATCCGACGAAACCGGATACTGATCGCATTTCCTACGATTATCTGCCTGTTGTCTATCTTTATACATGTGGGCTATAATGCAGACAGCTCTCTGTGGACAAAACTGAATGAGATTCTGTCAGGAAGACTGCAGCTGGGACAGAGCGCATTCCAGAAATATGGTGTAGCTCTGTTTGGACAGAAGATAACATGGGTAGGATATGGAATAGGAGCTGCATCTGGCGAGTACAACTATGTTGACAGCGCATATATGCAGACGCTGATCCAGTATGGAGTGATCGCGCTGATCATCATTATCGCTCTGTATACATTCATTATGTATATGTCAGTTCGGTTAAAAGATTATTATTTACAGGCAGTGCTGGTGTTCACACTTCTTATCAGCGTTACAGAACCGAGACTGTTGGATTTTAACTTTAATGTATTTCCAATCCTGGCAGTGGCATTTTTTACCCATCAGGAGAGAGATTTACTCTATCAGAAGCCGGTTGCTTCCGGCATGCAGGTGCGTTTTCAGATGCCCCGGATCAGAGTAAAAAACAGAGGGTAGCATGCAAGCTGTTTTGTACAGTATGGAAAATTCGTATAAATAAAATGCTTTGTTTTAGAAAGTGAGAATTATGGAGAAACAGGCTTCGATTAAGCGGAATTTTATTATGAATGCGATCCTGAACGCATCCGCATTTATCTTTCCGCTGATTACATTTACATATGCATCTCGTGTGGTTCTGCCGGTGGGAACAGGAAAAGTTGCATTTGCAACCTCTGCCCTGAATTATTTTTCCATGGTGGCCATGCTTGGTATTCCGACTTACGGAATCCGTGCCTGTGCACAGGTAAGGGATGATAAAGAAAAACTGTCCCGTACGACGCAGGAGATCTTTACGATCAATCTGGTAATGTCCGTGCTGGTATATGCAGTGTTTCTGGTCACGTTGTTTACCATTCCGAAATTCCGGGAGAACACGGCACTTATGTTTGTCATGAGTTCCACGATCGTGTTTAACCTGATCGGTATGGAATGGCTGTACAAGGCGCTGGAACAATATACGTATATAACGATCCGTTCGCTGATATTCAAGGCACTGGCGGTCGTGCTTCTTTTCCTTCTGGTACACAATCCGGATGATTATGTTTTTTACGGACTGACGACTGTCGTTGCGGCATCGGCATCTAACATCATGAACCTGATCAATGCCAGAAAATATATTTTTATGAAGCCGGTGGGCGGATATGATTTCCGCCAGCATTTCAAACCAATCGGCGTGTTCTTTGCCATGTCGGTGGCAACGACCATTTATACAAACCTGGATACTTTGATGCTGGGATTTATGAAAGGCGATGCAGAGACCGGTTATTACAATGCCGCAGTAAAAGTCAAGACGATCGTGGTCAGTCTTGTTACTTCCATCGGAACGGTTCTTCTTCCAAGGGTATCTTATTATATAGAAAAGAAGATGGAAAAAGAATTTAAAAGCGTTACGGCAAAGGCTTTTAATGTTGTTGTGCTGATGGCGCTTCCGTTAGTCATTTATTTCATGTTCTGCGCGAAGGAGACCATGAAGTTCCTGGCACCAGAATATATGAATGCCGTATTCCCGATGCAGGTTATCATGCCATCGGTATTTCTGATCGGTCTGACAAATGTCATGGGAATACAGATCCTCGTTCCACAGGGACGGGAAAATATGGTACTGGTGTCAGAGATCGTCGGAGCCATTGTGAATGTGATCCTGAATGCGCTCTGGATCCCGATGCTGGGAAGTACAGGAGCTGCACTGGGTACACTGGCAGCAGAATTTGCTGTTCTGGTGGTGCAGGCTATCGCATTGAAGGATTTCCTGAAAGGCGTGATAAAAGAAGTGCGCATCGGAAAGATATTGCTGAGCTGTGTGATCGCATTTGCGGCTACCTTTGGGGTACACCGGATTGGGCCGTCTAATAATTTCCTGATGCTTGTCCTGACAGCAGTCGTATTCTTTGGCGTTTATGGAATCTTACTTCTTGCATTGAAAGAGCCGATGATGTACGACACCATGCGTGGACTGAAACAAAAAGTATTAAAGCGTTAGGCGTTAAGATAAATCCGTAAAAATAAATTTTGGAGGAATGATATGGATAAGAAACAGATTGATTATGCAAAACTGAATCAGGAGCGTATCATTACGATCGCAGATCTGATCAGAGCAATCATCCGCAAATTGTGGGTCGTAGTAGCTGCAGCTGTTATATTTGCAGCAATTTTTGGCGGTTACAAATACGCAAAAGATTCAAAAGCTGCTTCCAATGCTTCAGAGTCTACAACAGATATGAAAGTGAAGCTGGATGATGATGCCCAGGCAGAGGTAAACAATGTACTGACAATCAAGGATAACCTGGATGAACAGCAGAAATATGCAGATAATTCTGTATTGATGCAGATCGATCCGTATAATGAAAGTCTGGTTACATTACAGTATCATTACAGCACAGATGATAAAGATTACAGCTCCGATCTGTTGAATTCTTATATGAGTTATGTAAATAATGGCGGACTCAGTTCTGACCTGGCAGATGCAGGGGTAGATCTGGATGTACAGTATATCAGTGAGCTGCTCAGCTGTAAGAGTAATTCTGATACAACAGGAACCTCTGATTCCGCTGGGAACAACATTACATTAAATTCAAAATCCGAATCTTTCGAGATCAGGATCATTCATGCAAATAAGGATGACTGTGAAGGGATGGCTGATAAAGTCATTTCCTGTATGAATGCATATCAGCAGCAGCTGACCAGCCGTGTGGGCGCACACAGTCTGACACTGGTGGATCAGTCTTATTCCAGAGTCGTTGACAACAATATCATGACTTACAAATTCGATCGTGTAAACAGTATCGTTTCCATGCAGCAGAGAATCAAAGAACTGAAAGAGAAAATGACTGCAGATCAGACTGCCATTATCGACCAGTACGGCAAAGATGCAAAAGATGCTAAGAAAAGTGGTTCCGGAGATGAGAAAAAAGAAGCGGTACATGTAAGTATCAGTAAGAAATACGTGGTTGTAGGTGCTGCAGCAGGCATTGTATTATCCTGCCTTGCAATCATTATCCTTTATGTAATGCGTGGAACTATCAATAAAGCAGAAGACATCCGCAGCCTTTATAATCTGCGTGTAGTGGGCGAGCTTGACAGCAGAAAGAAAAAGAAAAAGAAAAATGCATTATCTGGCAAGGGTTCAGGGCTGACACCGGAAGAACAGAAAGAGCTGTTGCTTGCAAATCTGAAAGTAGCATGTACAAAAGAATCCATCGACAGACTTCTGATCAGTGGAACTTCTATTGCGGAAGTACCTGCAGAAGTAAAAGAGTACCTTGTGGCTGAACTGAAAAAAGAAAGCATCGAAGTATGCATCACAGACAGTTTCCTTACTTCTGGAAAAGCACTGGAAAAACTGGCAGAATATGATCATGTACTTCTGATCGAGCAGATCGGAAGCACCAGATATGAAGATATGTCAGCTGAACTCAGAATCTGTCTGGAGCAGCAGGCAGATGTCCTTGGAACTATTGTATTGGATTAATACAGGACGGTAAAGATCATGCGTGTATTAGTATTTGGAATGAACGATAATCCAGGAGGGATCGAGAGTTTTCTCATGAATTATATCCGGCGTCTGCAGGGGGACGATATGCAATTTGATTTCCTCTGTAATACCCAGATAGTGGCTTATGAAGAAGAACTTCGGGCGATGGGATGCGGTGTGACAAAGATCACAGCGAGAAGTGTAAATCCGAAAAAATATAAAGAAGAGTTGGAAGCATTTTTTAAACAGAATGCTTCCTCTTATCAGATCATATGGGTCAATATCTGCAGTCTTGCCAATATTGATTATCTTAAAATGGCAAAAAAATACGGGATTTCGAGACGGATTATTCATAGTCACAATTCACAGAATATGGATTCAAAACTCCGTGGCATGCTGCATAAGATGAACCGGAAAAAGATCGATCAGTATGCAACGGATTTCTGGTCCTGTTCGCAGGAAGCGGGCGAGTGGTTTTACAGTGACGCAATCCGTTCCGGCAGAAAATATCATGTGATCCGAAATGCGATCGATGTAAAGAAATTTACATTTTCAGAAGAAAACAGATCCAGACTCAGAACAGAGTTGGGGCTGGAAGGAAAACTGGTTCTGGGCAATGTGGGACGTCTGCATTTCCAGAAAAATCAGAAATTCCTGATTCAGGTGTTTGCAGAGTTCAAAAAGCTTCATGAAAACGCATGTCTGCTGCTCGTGGGACAGGGACCGGATGAAGCGATGCTCCGTGAGGAGGCGAAACGGCTGCAGGTAGAGGAGGATGTAAGATTCCTCGGTGTCCGCAGTGATGTGCCGGAACTTCTCTCTGCTATGGATGTATTTGTATTCCCATCCGTATTTGAAGGACTGAGTCTCGTATCTCTGGAAGTGCAGGCTTCCGGTATCCAGATGTTTGCTACAGATACGATCATTCCGGAGATCGCGCAGATCTCTGATAAACTGACCCTCGTAAGCCTGGATGAGACACCGGAGCGATGGGCGCAGCGAATCGATGAACAGTGCGGCCGTCAGTCTGAGTCTGAAGAGAAAAGGGAGAATTATATTGAAATCTTCCGGGAAAGAGGCTTCCTGATCGATGAGGAAGTAAAGAAACTGCGTCAGATGCTGGAACAGCAGTAGATATCGGATAGAAAACAGCTTTTTAACAGATGGATGTGTCATGGCAAAGACAGACGGAAAGGTAATCCGCCGGGAAACAGACATGGAAAATATCCAACTATTTCAAAGTTAGAGAAAAGGAAAAGTTATGGAAAAAGAGTTGGATGTGAGTGTGATCATTCCCGCATATAATGCAGTCGGATGCATTGAAACAGCAATCAACAGCGTGCAGCAGCAGGAGGGGATGAACTGGGAGCTCATTATTGTGGAAAACGGTTCAACCGATGATACTTACGAAAAATGCCTGGAGCAGGCAAAGCAGGATGCCCGTATACAGGTATTGCAGAGCGAAAAAGGCGTGTCTAATGCAAGAAATAAAGGGATCGAAGTTGCAAAAGGAACCTGGATCTGTTTTCTGGATGCGGATGATTATCTGTACCCCAATGCTTTTTCGCAACTGAAACCGCTGGCAGATAGAAAGCAGAATGACATCATCGTGTTTGACCATAACAGCGATTCCGCCGGAACAGAAGGGGCTGCAGTATCCTATGATACAGAAAGCAGCTATCTGGAGCTGCGGTGTATGATGCTGAAAAATCCGACCCGATATATGCCGGTGTGGGGCAAGCTTTTTGCAAGGGAGATCATGGCAGAACAGGAGATCCGTTTTGCGGCAGAGCTTTCCTTTGCAGAAGATGCAGATTTTACATTCCGGTTTATGCAGCATGCGAAAAAGGCCAGTTTGTCTCAGGCACAGCTGTATCATTATTCTAAAGACAATGCCTCTACCGTGAGAACATATAAGCCGGGCATGGCAGAAAAATATATGCTGTCCATGCAGCATACGGCAAACTATGTACAGAATGACTGTCGGGAAATCAAAGATGCGTACCAACAGTATATTGCAGTGCATTTACTGCTGATACTGGTGCATGATACGTTTTGTGAAGAAAATCCAGCATCAGATAAAGAGAAAAAAGAAGCGATGAGGCAGTTGTTAAAGAATCGTCTGTTTGCGGATGCGTTAAAGGCGATTCCGGTCAGCGCATGCAAAAGCGCCCGGATGCTGCCGATCCTCTGTTTTAAGATGAAGATGGATTTTGCTGCCGTATGGATGGTAAAAATGCGCATTCGACAGAATCACGGCAGATAACGAACGGGGCAAAACAGTGACATGTTCTGCTATACGGAAGGATATCGGCATAGAAATGCCAGCATTCCAGATGATATGCAGCATGTCCATAGATTGTGTTGGAGAAGAATAGCATGGAAAAGAAAAAGATTTCAGTGATCATACCTGTGTATAAAGTTGAAAAATTTATTCATGCCTGTGTGGATTCAGTTCTACAGCAGACATATGATAATCTGGAAGTGATCCTGGTGGATGATGGTTCGCCGGATCAGTGCCCGGAAATCTGTGATCAGTATGCGAAGCAGGATGCACGCGTTCGCGTGATCCACCAGGAAAACCAGGGGGTTTCTGTTGCAAGAAATGCAGGAATCGCGGCGGTAACGGGAGATTACGTAACCTATCTGGACAGTGATGATACGCTGAAGGATGATTATTGTGAGAAAATGCTTACAGCAGCGGAGACAACAGGTTCTGATATTGCTGTGGGTGAAATCTATATCGTTGACGAAAACGGGGCGAAAACAAAGGGGGATGATTATTTTATCCGAGAGCAGGAAGTCATGGATCGTCCGGAAGCGATGAAAAATCTGATCCATCCATCCGGCATCCGGGGATACGTCTGTGGTAAGCTGTACAAAAAAGAAATCGTCGAAGGAATCGAGTTTCCGGTAGGAAAGGTGTTTTCTGAAGACCGCTGTACAGTGCCGAAGTATTTTGACAGGGCTGAAAAAGTCTGCCTCTGTCCGGGAGCGGTTTACAATTATCGCATGATCAGTACATCCGTCACACACCGGGTAAGCATGAAAAATTATACAGATCTGCTGGATACAGAAGAATGGATGATCCACTATTGTGAGGAAAAATACCCGGAGCTTGTGGAGATGATGGAGTCTGTATATTTTGGCCGGTATATCTATATCTGGATGGAACTGTACGATGCCGGCGATAAAGAAGATTTGAAACAGATCGTAAGCATGATGAAAACCGTTTATCAGAAATACGCATCGAAAAGCTATATCCGGAAGGCACATAAGATCTCGTATCGTATGATCTTTCGGATGCCGGCGCTGTATCGGAAGCTTGCAAATGCAGTGATTTCCTGATGAAGTGCCAGAATATAGATCGGGTCTGGCATGAACCGGTTCCGGAACGAAAATAACATCTGGAGTTTAGAATAGAACAAATATTAGGATGATATAGAGATGCATAGCCGGTATTTCCTGAAAAAGATGCCGGGAGTGCAGCAGAAATGAAAAGGAGAAGAGATATGTCAAAGATATTAACAATAACGATTCCGTCTTATAATGTAGAGCCGTATATGAATGAGGTATTGCCTACGTTTCTTGATCCTGCAGTCATGGACAAGATCGAAATCCTAATCGTAAATGATGGATCAAAGGATGGCACCGCAGCCCTTGGAAAAGAATACGAAGCGAAATATCCGGGTGTGATCACACTCGTGGATAAAGAAAACGGCGGACATGGATCTACCATTAACAAAGGTATCGAGCTTGCCACCGGAAAATATTTCAAAGTAGTAGATGGCGATGACTGGGTAGATACTGCAGCATTTGTTAAATTCGTAAACTTCCTTGAAAAAACAGATTCAGATGTTGTGGCAACACCGCATTACAGAGTAAACGAAGAGACAAAAGAAAAAGAGCTGCGCGGTTTTGAAGGCGTAGAGTACGAAAAAGAGTACCGCGTGGATGACGTGCTTTTAACATTACGTGACAAATATCAGATGCACAACCTGACCTTTAAGACAGACATCGTAAGAAAGATCCCGAAGATCAGTGAGCATTGCTTCTATGTAGATGTGGAGTATATCATGTACCCGCTGAAATATCTGGAAACCATCAGCTTCCTGAATGAAGCGGTTTATCAGTACCGTGTGGGCAATGCCAACCAGAGCGTCAGCACACAGAACTTCATGAAAAACAGAAACATGCACAAGCATGTCATCGGAAATGTATTGAAATATTATGAGACAGAAGAACTGTCAGCAGCAAAAAAAGAGTTCCTGAAAAAGAGAATCTCTCTTTTGATTGACACACAGATCCGTATTTATCTGTGCTTTGAACCTTCTGATGAAATCAAACAGGAACTGCTTGATTTCTATCATAATGTAAAAAATACAGATCCGACCTTGCTGGATATGCTGGAAGGAAAGATCTTCAAGCTGTTAAAGGTGGGAGATTGCAGTCTGTACAACATGATCGCAAGAAAATATTCCAAAGAATCACATGAGCTGGGATAAGAGGTAAAAGAGTATACTCTTAGAATCATAAGTTGTAAAAAATGGGAAAAGAAAAAAGAAAAGTAAATTATGAATTTAAACTGTTGTATGCAATCGCCATTGTTTTTATTGTGTGTGGTCATTGCAACGATGGTGGGATAAACATATTTTTTAACTGGTTTCCATTATATGCATTTCACCTTGGGATTTTTATGTTTGCCTCAGGCTATTTTTATTCAAAAAAAGATGAATGTCATATAGGAAAGTCAATCTGGCATAAAATAAAAAAAATCGTTATTCCATTGTATTTGTATAATTTCTTTTATGCAATCGTAGTAAGCGTCAGCAGAAACTGGGGATTTTCCATTGGGGATGCAGTAAATCTGAAATCGCTGTTTGTGATGCCATGGATCAGCGGACATCAGTTCAGTTACAACTTGGGTAGTTGGTTCCTGGTGCCGTTGATATTAATTTATCTGTTTCACTTACTTACCCAGAAGCTTTTACGGAAGTATATGAATACGTATATGGTATTTGGTATCTATCTGATACTGGGTTTCTTTGGAAGTTATCTGTCCATGAAAGGCATCTATCAGACCTGGTATGGATTAATGCTTGCAAGATGTCTTTATATGCTGCCTTTTTATGGGTTTGGAATTTTATACAGAGAAAAGATAGAACACAGATGGAAGATTAAATCTTGTATTTATTTTGCTGTATTATTTCTGATCGCATTGATAGAGATTACGTATTATGGAAATGCAGATCACTATACACCGGCATGGTGCAATGATTTTAACAGCATTATAAGACCTCATCTGATTGGGTTCCTGGGCATTTTATTCTGGCTGCGTATCTGTAAGATACTGGCTCCGGTAATCGCCAGAAAAAAAATTGTTCTGCTGCTTGCAAACAATACATTTTCGATTATGATCAATCATTTTCTGGGATTTATGCTGGTAAAAACAGTATTTGCATATATCAATAAGATATCTTACGGAGTCTTTTTCCCGACATTTGACTGGGAGGCATACAGATCTGATCTGTGGTATTTTTATCTGCCGAAAGAACTTGTACAGTGGAGCCTGGTTTATGTTATTGCAGCAATAGCGGTTTCATTGTTCATACAGTATGTGATCAATAAAGTAAAGGCAGGGGCAATTTCCTGTTTTCATATAGAACGGTATAAGGATAAGTGACATGGAATATATTGGAACACTTGACTTTTTCTTCCATATGAGCGAAAATTGACTGTAATATCAGGAGGAAATAATTATGAATTCTAAAAAAGTGTTTACGGGTGTGCTTGCTTCTGTGCTTGCGGTAAGCATGATGGTAACACCGGTTATGGCAGAGACAAGTGATGAACCTGTATCTGTTGATCATGCGTCACATGATAAGAACCGGCAGAATGGAACTGTAGTTAAAGAAGCTACATGTACCGAAGATGGAGAGATAAAATATGTCTGCAGTGAAGATGCAGAAGAATATACAGAAGTGATTCCTGCAAAGGGGCACGACTGGGAACTCCGGACAGATGCAGAGGCTACATATGATGCGCCGGGTGTTGCATATCTGTACTGTAAAGTATGTAATGTAAAAGATGAAAACAGCAAAACAGAGATTCCTCAGTTAAAGCATGTAGAGAAAATACAGTTAGATAAGGAAGAGATTGTATTTTCAGAAGCAGGCGCGACAGTTGTTATAAAAGCGGTTATTGATCCGGAGGATGCAACGGATCAGACGCTCGTGTGGGAAAGTTCAGATGCAACAGTGGCTTCTGTAGACGAAAATGGAAAAGTGACTGCCCATAAAAATGGTACGGCTGTTATTACTGTGAGATCAAACGATGGAAATGCAGAAGCATCCTGTAAGGTTACAGTAAATGGAAAAAATGGTATTTTTCAGGATCCTGTTCATCCGAACGACTGGTATTATTATCGCAATGGTGTGATCGCTACGGATGTAAATACGGTTGCCGAAAATGAAAATGGCTGGTGGTATATCAGAAACGGAAAGGTAGACTTTAGTTATACCGGAGTAGCAGAAAACGAGAATGGCTGGTGGAGAATCGAAGGAGGCCAGGTCAATTTCAACTACTATGGAGTAGCAGAGAATGAGAATGGCTGGTGGAGAATTGAAGGAGGTCAGGTCAATTTCAACTACTATGGACTGGCATCGAATGAAAATGGCTGGTGGTACATCCAGGGAGGTCAGGTCAATTTCAATTATAATGGAGTTGTTCAAAATGAGAATGGCTGGTGGAAAGTTGAAGGAGGTCAGGTTAATTTCAATTACTACGGAGTAGCCGGAAATGAGAATGGCTGGTGGAGAATTGAAGGAGGCCAGGTCAATTTTAACTACAATGGACTGGCATCGAATGAAAATGGCTGGTGGTACATTCAGGGAGGCCAGGTTAATTTCAATTATAACGGAATCGTTCAAAATGAGAATGGCTGGTGGAAAGTCGAAGGAGGTCAGGTCAACTTCAACTATTACGGAGTAGCATCGAATGAGAATGGCTGGTGGAGAATTGAAGGAGGTCAGGTCAATTTCAACTACAATGGACTGGCATCGAATGAGAACGGCTGGTGGTACATTCAGGGAGGTCAGGTTAATTTCAATTATAATGGCATAGCGAAAAATGAAAATGGCTGGTGGTATGTACGGGGCGGCATGGTAGACTTCGGATATACCGGAACCTGTTGGTATGGAAGTACGACCTGTCAGGTTGTTGGTGGAAAAGTTCAGTTACATTCAGAAGATATCTATGTAAGCGATTGGAATTCTGTTATGTATGGTAAGACTTTAAGATTGTTTTACGATGGAAACGGCAATGTCATCGAAGATGTCAGCAGTATCATCGGTGGCAATCATACATATGAACTGTATGTCAATAAGACAAAAAATATGGTAACAGTATATACCACAGAAGGAAATGTATATATTCCGGTAAAACGCTTTATCTGCTCACAGGGTGGAAGCAATACCCCGGAAGGAATCTTCTATACACCTGCAAAATATCGCTGGCAGGAGCTGATGGGACCGTGCTGGGGACAGTGGTGTACCAGAATCAACGGCGGCGTATTATTCCATTCCGTATTTTATAAGCAGTATCAGAACAACCAGACATTGAGTGTCAACGCATACAATAAACTGGGAACGACCTGTTCTCATGGCTGTGTCCGTCTGACAGCAGGAGATGCAAAATGGATCTATGATAACTGTGCATTGAGTACAAAAGTTGTTATTTACTCAAAGGGCGGTTATGAACCATTCAGCAAACCGACGGCATATAAACTTCCGTCATGGCATACCTGGGATCCTACCGATCCGAACATGTACTGGAAATGTCAGCAGAATGGATGCCATTAACATACAGAGGCTGATGCTGCCCCGGTATGGTATATAAAAAGGTTATTGTTACAGATTTGTTTTTATAACAAATGGATATTGTATATGAAATAAAATAAGAAATTTATGAAACAAAAGTGCCCCGTCAGGCGTTGTGCTTTTTCCAGTAAACGAAGGAACACAACTCTGAGGGGGTATTTTTTGCCTGAAAAAAGGAATGAAAAATTTGTAGAGCGAAGTTTTCATGAGATGAGCAACGTTGATATTGATTACAAAAATGTTAAAAAATATTTAAGAATTCTTGAATTTTATTATTCGACACTATATAATGGAAAATGTGTTGAATAATTACGAAAAAGAGGAATTCATATATGATAAAAAATAAAAAGCAGATTCTTGTTGCAGCAGTTGCTGCTGTATTTGTATTGTCTGGCTCTACGATTTCTGTACTGGCAGGAGATGCAGCTGTTTCGGCGGGAGGAAGCAGCAGAGTCCTGAATGGTATATGTCAGGAACCAAACGGTACAGACTGGTATATGTATAAAAATGGTAAAATAGATACCACATGTTCTACGATTGCTGAAAATGCCAATGGCTGGTGGTACGTAGAAGATGGAAAGGTCGATTTTGACTATACTGGTATTGCTGAAAATGCCAATGGCTGGTGGAGAGTTGAAGGAGGACAGGTCAATTTCGGATATACCGGAGTGGCAGAGAATGAGAATGGCTGGTGGAGAGTTGAAGGAGGACAGGTCAATTTCGGATATACCGGAGTGGCAGAGAATGAGAATGGCTGGTGGAGAGTTGAAGGAGGACAGGTCAATTTCGGATATACCGGAGTGG
>ERZ773103.1119-NODE-1119-length-29465-cov-3.139204_pt1 | contig 29465 bp, 25 predicted proteins | sample MGYA00511118_ERZ773103 | MGnify/ENA primary metagenome ERZ773103 (study PRJEB29015, sample SAMEA2737821) | human gut metagenome | biome: human gut; feature: human-associated habitat; material: faeces | place: China | collected 2012 ... | reverse complement strand
GCATCAAACAGCTTGATTTCGTCTACGTGATCGGCGATGCCTATGTGGATCATCCCACCTTCGGTCACGCGATCATCAGCCGTATTCTGGAAGCCCACGGCTTCCGAGTCGGCATCCTGTCTCAGCCGAATTGGAAGGATCCGGCCAGCATTCAGGCGCTTGGCACACCCCGGCTGGGCTTCCTTGTAATGGGCGGCAATATGGACTCCATGGTCAATCATTACACCGTTGCAAAGCGGCGCAGGAGCTATGACTACTTTTCTCCGGGCGGCAAAATGGGGCTGCGGCCAGACTATGCCACCATCGTCTACTGTAATCTGATCCGTCAGAGTTATCGGGATATTCCCATTATCATCGGCGGTATTGAGGCTTCACTTCGGCGGCTGGCTCATTACGACTATTGGTCGGATAAGCTCAAGCGGTCGATCCTGCTGGATTCTCAAGCTGACCTTCTGCTCTACGGCATGGGTGAACGAAGCATCGTGGAGGTGGCCGAGGCGCTGGACAGCGGTCTTTCCATTCAGGACCTGACCTTCATCCGAGGCAGTGTCTATCGTGCAAAGGATTTAGACAGCGTTTATGACTATATTCTGCTGCCCTCTTATGCGGAGCTCACCGCCGATCGACGAAACTATGCAGAGAGCTTCTATACGCAATACTGCAACACAGACCCCTATGTGGCAAAAACACTGGTAGAGCCCTATGATGAAAAGACCTATGTGGTACAGAATCCGCCTCAGGAGCCTCTGACTACTCAGGAGATGGATGATACCTATGACCTCCCCTACATGCGAAACTACCATCCCATGTATGAAAAGGACGGCGGCATTGATGCCATCAAGGAGGTCAAGTTCAGCCTTTCCAGCTGCCGCGGCTGTTTCGGCGGTTGCAGCTTTTGTGCCCTTACCTTCCATCAGGGGCGGATCATTCAGGCACGAAGTCACGAATCTCTGCTGCGGGAGGCCCAGCAGCTGATTCAGGAACCCGACTTTAAGGGATATATTCACGATGTTGGCGGCCCAACTGCCAACTTCCGTCAGCCCGCCTGTGAGAAGCAGAAGACAAAAGGCGTATGCCCCACAAAGCAATGCCTGTTTCCGTCTCCCTGCAAAAACCTGATCGCTGATCACAGCGATTACCTCTCTCTGCTCAGAGAGCTTCGGGCGCTGCCCGGGGTCAAGAAGCTATTTGTCCGAAGCGGCATTCGTTTTGACTATCTGCTGGCAGATCGCGATGACAGATTTTTCCGGGAGCTGGTGAAATATCACATTTCCGGTCAGTTGAAGGTTGCGCCGGAGCACATCTGCGATTCTGTTTTACAGCTCATGGGCAAGCCAAAAAATGCCGTCTATGAGCGCTTTATTGAAAAATATAACCGTATCAACCAGCAGGAAGGCATGCATCAGTTTGTGGTTCCCTATCTCATGTCCTCTCATCCGGGTTCCACTTTACAGGAGGCCGTGGCGCTGGCGGAGTATCTCCACGCTCATCACCTGAACCCGGAGCAGGTCTCGGATTTCTATCCCACCCCATCTACGATTTCTACGGTCATGTACTATACGGGGCTTGACCCACGGACCATGGAACCGGTCTATGTGGCTACGAATCCCCACGAAAAAGCCATGCAGCGGGCGCTGATCCAGTATCGGAATCCAAGAAACTATGAACTGGTTCATGAGGCACTGATAAAGGCAGGGCGGTCCGATCTCATTGGCTATGGGCCGGAATGTCTCATTCGCCCCCGAAAAAAAGCCGAGGGTGCAAAATCCACCAGCCGGCAGGCTGGTCAGACTTCCCCCAGAAAAAGAACCGCTTCCGGGAAAAAATCCGGAAGCTCCGCAGGATCCAAGCCGAAACACCGGCAAAATCCCCATAAGCGTCCCAAGTAATGCAGGATCACATGTCTGTCCTGCGCAATCAACAGAGTATTCCCGCACCGGTCCTTTGGGATCTACACGGTGCGAGGTCCATCTTTCCACAATAGAAATGAGTGAATCAGCTTGTCAATGATCGTACTGGACATGGAATGGAATCAGCCGCTCTCCATGGACTCTCCCCTTGCTATCCGGCTGTGTACGGAGCTGCCCTTTGAAATCATTCAAATCGGTGCAGTCCGTCTGGAAGACGGCCAGCAGTTTAAGGCCACCTGCTGTCTCCAGCAGTATAAGGTTCTATCTCCCCGCATCTCAAAGCTCACCGGCATCACCAAGCAGGACGTTCGAAACGGCGAACGGTTTCAGGATGCCATGGAACGCTTCCGGGCATTCTGCGGAGATGATCCAATTTTGCTCACATGGGGTTTCAACGATATCCCCATTCTCCGCCAGAATCTTCGATTCTACGGGCTCAGCGAGGCGTTTACCGAGAAATACTACAATCTCCAGATCATGTTCAACCAGCAGTTCGACCCGGGTCCGCTGGTACGCGGTTTGAGCTTTGCTGTGGATTTTTTCCACTTGGAAGTTGCAGACAGCTATCATGACGGTCTCAATGATGCCGCCTACACTGCCGCCGTGGCAGAGCACCTTGACATTTCCAAAGGCATTGCCGAATACCCGGACTATCTGAGGTATTTTGAGGGCGATGGCGATCAGGCGTTTCTGGACTGTCTCCGCTACTCCAACTATACCCGCTTTGAAAGCTATGAGGATATGATCTCCGATCCCCGGATCATCCAGGTAAAATGTCCCTGCTGCGGCGCAGTGACAGAAAATACCGACCCCATCTTCCCCGAGCCCGGGCGCATGGTCTGGACCTCAAAATGCCCCCAGCACGGAGAATACCTGATGCGGGTGAGCTTCAAGCGCAATCGGGATGACAGTATGCGTGCCAGTCGCGTGGTCTATCCCATGGATGACGCACACCGCGCTGTCTATAAGAAGGCAGTGGAAAAATCTTTGAAGCCCCGAAAGCCCCGGTTTGCCCCCTTCCGGCTGTTTATCGATGCCGATGCATGCCCAGTGATCAACCTTGCTCTGAAGATCACATATCGCCGCCACGTAGAGAGTTTTCTCATCTGTGATACCGCCCACCAGCTGACCCGCCGCGGTGCAGAGACCATTGTAGTGGATAAGGGCGCTGACAGCGCTGATTTTGCGCTGGTATCCCGAATCGTCCCCGGCGATCTGGTGATCACGCAGGATTACGGCCTTGCGGCTATGTGTCTGACCAAGGGCGCTTGGGTCATGGATCAAAATGGCATGCGTTATACCGCAGACAACATCGATGGTCTTCTTGCCCAGCGGGCCGCAGCCGCCAAGCTGCGCCGGGCCGGTGGCCGCACCAAGGGTCCTTCCCGGCGCACGCAGGAGCAAAATGATGCCTTTCTCGCTGCTTTTGACGCCATGATATCGGAGGCATATGAACATGTCAAATCCCAAAAAATCTCTTCGTGAACTGCTGGTGGAAGCCTCAGAGGAGGTCTATGACCTGCGGGATCTCATTGTATCCGGCGAGGAGGCAGAGGATCTGCGGCTTGACTCCATTGATCTCAAGGCTTCCCAGCTGAACGGCTGCACCTTTCTGGACAGCAGATTTGGGGCCACCGGCTTTGACCATGTGATCTTCCGGGACTGTGATTTGTCAGGCTGTGTTTTTTCCGGCTGTGGTCTCCGTCAGGTCACGTTTCTGGGATGCAGAATGATGGGTACAACCTTCTCTGACTGTACCCTGTCTCAGTGTCAATTTCAGGACTGCCAAGGGAAATACATGGGACTTGTAGCCTGTGAGCTCCGGAACACAGCTCTGACAGACTGCAACCTGTCCGGCGGTTCCCTGTCCCGGAGCAAGCTGCAAAAGGCCTCCATTGCCCGATGTGATTTTACTCGCTGCGACTTTTCCGGTGCGGAGCTGTCTGGATTGGACTTTTCCAGCAGTACCATTGAAGGTGCCATCTGGACTGTAGACAAGCTGAAAAATGTCACTGTAACCACCACGCAGGCCATCGACTTGGCCCGGCTGCTGGGCCTTACCATTGTACCGTAAAGGAGGATCCCATGGAAACAGTAAATAATGCCCCTACCATCGACAGCGGTGAAGCCCCCGACCTCTATGTGCCCAACTATATGTCTTTTAACAACGATAATATCTTTCTGGGCAGCTTTCAGGGACTCCGCTTTAAGATGACCCCCGACATCAAAGAAATGACCATTCTGGCAGAATACTGGTATGGTCCCCTGTGCTATGAAAAAAGTCAGATGGATGGTCAGGACACTTTCCCGCTCAGTGAAGAGGGCATAGCAAACATGATCGCATGGATCCGCAATTTGGCAGAGCATCCTCCGGAAAAAGAATAATCTCAGCCTGATACGTAAAACGGCCTTCCCTTCATTGGGCAGGCCGTTTTACGATTATCCCCACGCCATCTCCACACCATCCCCCGGGGGCAGCGGCTTCGGACCGGCAGGCCGGCCATCGTTCTCCAGCGCTTTCTCCACCGTCTCATACCGCACCGGCAGTGATATCATCCCTGCCGTTTGCAGCGCCGATGACGCCGCACCGCCTGTGAGCCCCAGAAGGAAGATCGGCAGATTGTCCCGGATCATCTCCGGCAGCTGGGATATCGGAAGCGGGTTCTCCCCCTCCCCAGCTTCAATGGTATACCCCGGCTGGTCGAAATCCTGAATGAACCAATCCTTGTAGCCCCCAAAGGAAGATGCGTATGGAATCTCCTCCAAACGATACCCTGAGGCAATGGCCATCTGCTCGCCCAACGCCCGAGCCCCCTCTGGCTCCAGATCAAGGAACTTCCAGTAGATTTCCTTGCCCTGCGTATGCCATGCAATGGTCAGTGCCGGGTCTATCGTCTCTGTAGAATCAAACATCGCTCTGCTCTCCTGCTCGCTGAGGGGTTCCGGGCCAACATAGTCTCTGGGTGCAGGAGATATGAACCCCAGCTCCGCTTTGATTTCCCGGGCCTCGTCCCATCGGGCCGGATAGTTCAGGTTCAGATCAACACCGCAGAGATTGGCCTTCCAGCCCGATGGGAACGGGATCTCCGGATATCCATCTGCGATTTTCCTTGCCGCCGACTGCTGCTCCGGCGACGCCGCACCGGTCACAAGGTCCACACCATCGGGGTTGACCATGGGGACAAGATACAGCGTTGCATCTTTCAGCAGCTGCCGTGCTTCTATGCCCATGATCTGTTTCCCTCGGCTTGCCGCCTCCAGCAGCCGTTCCAGGCAGGACAGCACCAGCGGTGCGGTGATCCATTCATTGGCATGGTGCGCCGCATTATAATACACACTGCGCTCCCCTTGCCCTATCCGCAGCTGTATGATTCTTCGGCCATAGACGGTTCGTCCCAGCACCCGTTCCCGAAGTGCCGGATATCTCGCCTCCAACCCCCGAATAACCAGCTCCATGAGCCCATAGCTCATGGGAACATCCTCCGGCACAACCGGAAACCCCAGCGGCATCACAAGGATCCGGCCAATGGTCAGATTCTCCGGCTCTAATCCCGGATTTGCAGTAAGGATCGCCTGCATCGATGTACCATACCGGGACGCAATGGTGTTGAGGCTGTCCCCTTTCTGGATTCGCACCAGTTCATAGCCATATAAATAGGGACTCAGCGCCACTTCCGCAACACCATCCGACAGCCGTTTTTCCCTTAAAAACGCATCCAGCGAAGAAAAACCAGCCCGACTCAAAGCCAGCTGCATCAAAACCTGATCCATAGAAAAATCCCTCCCCGGTACTCTATGCCGGAGAGGGATTTACTATAACCGTTTTTCTTTCGCAGAGATAATTTAGATCTTCACACACTCTTTGACCTGTGCGTCACCGTCAATGGAGCAGGTTTCGGAATACTCCACCTTTTCAATGACGCAGCCACTGCGAATCATGACTTTTGCGCCCCGAACCATATCCGCCTTGACGCCGGTAATGTCGATCTGATCGCCCTCGATGCTGTCGCAGGCAAGGGTGCCATATCCGGGAGCAAGAATGCTGGACAGTAGCCCGGCAGTGGCGGACTGCTCCACCGTTACCTGCGCACCGCCAATGGAGCCAACGGTGCTCTGAGAACGACTGAGCTTGATCTTCACCGTCTCCGCGTTGATCATGCCGCCAATGCTGAGGCTGCCGCTGGCCGTAAAAGTGTCCGCCTCGCAGTCTCCTCCGGCCTTCAAGCTGCCGCTGACCCGCAGCTCGCCGGCGGAAACCCCTCCGCCTACCCGCATGCTGCCTGGAATATTCAGAAGGCCGGTCTTCATGTTCCCCATGATTCTGGTGGAGCCGCTGCCGGAAAACGCCCCTGCCTCTACGTTGCCATCACAGTGGAAGCTGCCGCTGGAACGGATCTCTCCGCTGCAATCCACATTGCCGCAGGCCCGGAAGCTGCCGCTGGTTGTGATTTCACGGCATACGATATCACTGGACACCTTGCAGGAGCCTGTGCAGGAAATCCGGTTATAACAGCCGCCATCCAGCACACCGCTGCCGGAGATTCGGTAGTCCCCGATGCCGCCGGGCTTCTGGCGATTATCCTTGGCCTCATTCCATACGTTTTCTACGCCTCTGGCTGCCTCTGTAGCCGCATTGCCCACAGTCTTAGCGGCCTTATTGACAGCGCTGGAAACGTCCTGTCCCAGCGTTTCAAAATCCACGTTTTCCAGTGTATCGGCAACCTTTTGAAGCCCCTTCTGGAGCATGGTATTAAAGCCCTCCATGGCTTTTTCCCACTTATCGCTTACGGCTTCCCCGGTCACATCTTCCGGCGCAGCCGCAGCCTTGGCCTCCTGCTGGTCTTCCAATTCAGAGCGGGCTTCCTCAATGGAATCCTGCATGGCATCTACGCTGTCATTGGTGGACTCGATCACCGTCTCGATCTCCTCAATATGCGCATCGATTCCATCGAGCTGCTGCTGAAGCTCATCCAGACGTGCTTCCAGCCGCTCCGCACGATCCGTATTTCCGGCTTCCTTGGCCTCCCGCAGCTGTCCCCGGAGATACCGTCGCTGCTCCTTCAGGTCAAAGCGCTCCCGCAGGAGTCCATTGCGCTGCTCTCTGGCATCATCCAATTTCCCGTTCATCTCATCCAGCTGGCTGTTGAGCCCCCGGAGCTTCTCTTCAAATTCTTCGCGATTCATGAAATCATTCCTTTCTCGGTGAGCAGTGCATCCAGCTTCTGCCGCTGCTCTGCCACGGATATGGTGGCTGCCAGCACCGCACTGCCGTCAAATTGTATTTTCTGCATTTCCCCTGCTGTGATACAAAAGGGAACACCGTACTTTCTCAGTACATAGACCACTGGCTCAGAGATCTCCGGCGACGCCGCTGCAACGGCCTGACAGGCACTATAGGCCTCTTCCCGGCTGAGGCTGCCCTGCATCAAAAGCCCGGAGAAGGTATACAGCTCCAGCAGCTCCGAATAGCCAAATGCTCCGTCCTTTCCGGAGATTCCAAGATATTGATTGATCACCGGCGGAACGGAAATTCCCGCACCGGCCACCTCCGCCGCAGTCATGGAAACCTCGCCCGGCGGACCGGGCCGGAACCGCTGGGCGATTTCGTCCAGACTCATGGTTTCTTTGAGTCTCTGGATCTCCTCCACCCGGGCCAGCACCTTATCTCTTGGGAAAAACGTCTCGTGACCGGTAAAGGTGGAGCGATGGATGAACCAATCGTCCGGCAGCAGCTTCATCCGCTTCCAGCGGTAGAGCGCCCCGTAGGAGATTCCTGTGATCTCCAGCAGTTCCTTCTTTGTTATCAGATTTTCTTCCATAGTCTCACCTCGTGTAACAATGTACCATAACAATGTTATTTCGTCAAGGGGTTTGTGACGCAATTCAAAGATTCTTAAAAACTTCTTCGCTTTTCCTTTTTGCCGCCTTGCATTCAACTTTGATTTCCAATATAATAAAAGAAATGATCGGATCATTTTCAATTACCCGCCGGGAAACCGGCAGAAAGCTGGTTTTTCATGAATCTCTGCGATATCAACGTGATTAAGCCCCTGCTGCAAAAGCATGGGTTTCACTTTTCCAAGTCCAAGGGGCAGAACTTTCTGACCCAGAGCTGGGTACCCCGTGAAATCGCCGATGGTGCGGGGATTGACAAAACCTGCGGCGTACTGGAAGTCGGCCCCGGGATCGGCCCCTTGACGCAGGCGCTCTGTGAAAATGCAGACAAGGTTGTTTCTGTGGAAGTGGACACCTCCCTTGCCCCTGTACTGGCCGAAACCATGGCGGATACCAACAATTTTACGCTGATCTTTGGCGATATCCTGAAAGCAGATATCCCAGCACTGGTGCAGGAGCACTTTCAGGGACTCCGTCCCATGGCCTGCGCCAATCTTCCATACTATATCACTTCTCCGGTGCTCTCTGCCCTGCTGGAATCAAAATGCTTTGAATCCATCACCGTCATGGTGCAGAAGGAAGTGGCCCAGCGAATCTGTGCCCAACCCGGAAGCAAGGACTACAGTGCGTTTTCCCTCTTCTGTCAGTATTATGCCCAACCGGAGATTCTGTTCGATGTTCCTCCCTCCTGCTTTATTCCCCAGCCCAAGGTCACTTCTGCGGTGATTACGCTTCCCTGCCGGAAGGCGCCGCCCTGCCCCATTGCGGATGAAAAGCTCTTTTTCCGCACCGTTCGGGCCAGCTTTGCCCAGCGGCGCAAAACGCTGGTAAATGGCTTGTCCTCTGGCTTTGGCACACTCTCCAAAGCCCAAATTATCGCATGTCTTACCGCTGCGGGACTCCCGGAAAATGTCCGGGGCGAGACCTTGGGAATCCCTGAATTTGCCCGAGTCGCAGAGGAAATCGGAAAGGTATTGATGCCGCAGGAATAATACGTTTTATATAAATCTAAAAGCCCTGACAGGTAAATATCTGTCAGGGCCTTTGCGTATCAAATTGTTTTTCCCTTGCCAAACAGAGGATTTTGGACTTTACATACCCGCATGACCCTACAGGGACGCTTTGTGTCCCATCTATGCGCAATCTCCCATCAAGGCATTTTCCGCACCACATCAAGGCTGTGGCCCGTTGCGCCAACCAGATCTGCATTTTCACAGACTGTAAGATGATAGGCCAGATACAGCTGGAATTCCTCCTCGGTCAGACGCTCCAGCATATCCTGCATCAGATATCCCGGCCCGTCTGTGGCCACATAGTGCATCCGTTCTACAGGAAAGCCCTGCATCATCTGATCGATCTCCGTCTTCCGCAGCAGCACAAAGATATCCTCCGGCTGATTGCGGAACGTAAAGCCCCGAGGCTCCAGCACGCCGCGCCCAATCAGCTCCGCCACATGCTGCTGTCCAAAGGCATACTTCAAAATAGAGCCATCGGCAATGCAGTAGGCCGTCATGATGATCCCGCCGGGCTTTGTGACCCGCACCGCTTCCGCCATCGCCTGCATTCTCTCTTCCTTCGTTCCAAGGTGATACATGGGCCCCAGCAGCAGGGTCATATCAAACTGCTCGCCCTCCAGCATGGAGAGGTTCTCCGCACTGCCCGCCAGCGCCGTCAGCGGGTGCGCCGGACTGATCTTGCTGCGAAGGATCTCCAGATTACGCATCACCGGCTCTATCGCCGTCACCTCTGCTCCCAGGGCCGCAAGAGCCAGCGAATACCGTCCCGTTCCGGCTCCTACCTCCAGCACCCTCTGTCCGGGCTGCAAGTATGCTTGGATATAGCCCATGGTGGTCAGATACTCCAGCTCCCCCCGGCGGCTCCTGCTGAGGCGTCCATCTTCATCGTACTGCTCATAGTACGCTTCCAGATAATGCTTCTCCATCCTATATTCCTCCATAAAGGCAATACCGCATAATTCAGCGGAGAGATCTGGCGGGGAATTTTATGTCACAAATTTGTAGAGAAAAAGAACTGCCAAAGCCCGCAGATGTAATTGTTCGGTATTGCCTGAAATATTTCCAATTATAGCATCGTGCAAAAATGCCGTCAATCTCTCTAATGTGGCTCGGGTCATTCCCTGCTGAGAATGTCTGTCTCCCGCAGGGTCATTAAAAACTGCTGAAGTGCAGGGTTCTTTTGATCTCTTCGCCATGCGGCAATGATTTCTTCCTGCTCTCCCGCTCCAATCAGCGGAACAAACACCAAATTATCTGCATTGTAGAGCTTGTAGGTGCAGTAGTCCGGCAGAATAGAGACCCCCTCTTCCGATGCAACCATCATCAGCACGCTCTCCGTATCCGAGGACCGAAACAGAATATTGGGCTTGTAGCCCGCACCCTTATAGAGCTCCATAAAGAAAGCGTCACCATAGGAGTCATTGGCGGCGGAAGGCGACATGTAGAGAATGTTTTCTCCCCGGAGTTCTGTCCTGCGCAGCGCAGTTCGCTGTGCGAAGGGATGCCGGGCGTACAGGGCCACCACCAACCGTGCCCGCTCTACCGTCAAATATTCAATATCCGGGTTCTGCTTCAAATTGGTACTGTCCCATGTAAAAATAATATCATATTCGTTACTGAGCAGCCCCGCTGCCAGTACATCGGTGGAGCAGCGGTAAAAGGTGATGAGCACATTGCTGTGGGTCTCATGGAATCCACGCATAAGCACCGACAGATCACTGCGTTCATACCCTCTAACATACCCCACACGAAGAGTGCCAATGAGTCCGGTGGACGCATCATGCACCCGATCGATGGCACGGCTCATCCGTTCCAAAATTGCCTTTGCTTCAATCAAAAACGCACGTCCCGCCGTGGTTAGCGTCACTGGACGGGTAGTCCGGTCAAACAGGCGGCAGCCAAGCGTTTCCTCCAGAAGCCGGATCTGCTGGGTCACAGCCGTCTGGGAGACGTAATGCTGCTCCGCCGCCTTGGTAAAGCTCTGATTCTCTGCCGCAGCCACAAAATACTTCAGCTGATTGGTATTCATTTTCTCGGGTCACCCAGCCTTATCATAAGTTTTACTTATTCTATCATGTAAAAAATCCGGTTGTCAACCAATTCATTTCCAAGTAAAATTATAAATACTTTTGAATGTAAGGAGCTTATACATGAAACGAGAATCTTTCCAGTCCCGGCTGGGGTTCCTGCTGGTATCTGCCGGATGCGCCATTGGCATCGGTAATGTCTGGCGTTTCCCCTATGTGGTCGGGCAAAATGGCGGCGGTCTGTTTGTGCTGCTGTATCTGATTTTTCTGGTACTCATGGGTCTTCCGGTCTTGACCATGGAGCTGGCCGTTGGCCGTGCCAGCCGCAAGAGCGCAGTGCTGGCCTATCGGGCGCTGGAAAAGCCCAAGTCCAAATGGCATATCCACGGTTGGTTCGCCATTCTCGGCTGCTATTTGCTGATGATGTACTATACCACCGTTTCCGGCTGGATGCTGGACTACTTTGTAAAGTTTGTCACCGGAACCTTCCACGGCGGCATGGACTCTGCCTCTGCCGAGAGTGTATTTGGCACCATGCTGTCGAATCCTACGGAAATGGCAGTCTTTATGATAATCACCGTCATTGCAGGCTTCCTTGTTTGCAGCAAGGGGCTTCAAAATGGCCTTGAGAAAATCAGCAAGTACATGATGTGTGCACTGCTGGTACTGATCGTGGTGCTGGCCATCCACTCCCTGACGCTCTCCGGCGCCGCCGAGGGTCTGAAATTCTATCTGGTACCCAATCTGGACGCCGTAAAAGAAAACGGCTGGGGCAGCGTAGTCGCCGCCGCCATGAACCAGTCCTTCTTCACCCTGAGTTTGGGTGTTGCTGCGATGGAGATCTTCGGCAGCTATATGAGCAAGGATCACACCCTCACCAGCGAGGGCGTTCGCATCTGTGCACTGGACACCTTTGTTGCAGTACTCAGCGGCCTTATCATCTTCCCCGCCTGCTTCAGCTATGGGGTAGAGGCCGGTGCAGGCCCCAGCCTGATTTTCATCACACTGCCCAACGTCTTTGTCAATATGGCAGGTGGCCGTGTATGGGGTGCACTGTTCTTCCTGTTCATGACCTTCGCCAGCTTTTCCACCGTCATTGCGGTGTTCGAGAACATCATGTCCTTCTGCATGGATATGTTCGGATGGGATCGGAAGAAGGCCGCAATCATCAACTGCGTCATTATCCTCATTACCTCCATGCCCTGCGTCTTGGGCTACAATGTATGGAGCGAGCTCCACATCATCGGGGCACGGGATGTACTGGACAGCGAAGATTTCCTTGTCAGCAACCTGCTGCTTCCCATTGGCTCTCTGATTTACCTGCTGTTCTGCGTGACCAAATGGGGCTGGGGTGCAGAGAACTACTTTGAAGAAGCCAATACCGGCGCAGGCATCAAGCTGAAAAAATGGCTCAAGCCCTATCTTCAGTTCGTTCTGCCGGTGCTGATCCTCATTATCCTGATTCAGGGATTGATTTGATTCCATAACCGCTTTTGGGGTGCTGCAAGAGATTTTGCAGCACCCCCTTTTATATGCCCGCTCCAGACGAAAACCCCCGCCGCAGGTCTGTAGCCGTGCGGTGGGGGTATGTATTATGTTTACTTAGGGCAGCATGGGGAAGGCCGTCATCAGCAGAACTGCCAGAATGTTTCCGATAAAGGTAAACAGCATGGTAGTCATAGCGATGGGAGGATAGCCCTCCTTATACTTGATCCCGGTAATGCTCATCATTGCCACGATAGCGCCTGCGAAGGGCAGGGAATCGAGAACCGTGGTGGACATGACCAGAGCCCGGAAGGCATTCGTTGCATTGACCCCAAGCACAGGAATAAATGTGCTGGCAGCAGCCATGGCGGCAATGATCATACCGGAGGCAGAAGCTGCGGCACCCAGAAGCATGATGGCCATAATGGACAGGGCGATCAGCGAGGGGCCGGGCATATTCACGAAGAAGTTGCTGATGGTCTCAAAGGAAGGCGCCGCCTCAATGGCATAGCCCAGAGTGAAGTTCAGCAGGATAATGGCAGGAACGCCGGCGATGGTAACACCGTCATTCATGCTGTCCACAACGGTCATTACACGGCTGACACCGTCCTTCTTGGGGATGTACACGCCATAGCAGATGATGCCGGCAATGCAGCCCACAGCCATGCTCATCCATGCAGCCTGAGAGAGCCACAGGGAATAGCTGACAGGAATGACGATCAGAGGGATAATGGTCAGGATCACCGGAGGCAGGTGGCTTTCATCTACCACTGCAGGCTCCAGCGGGCCATACTCAAACTTTGCGCCGTTCTTCACATCCTTGCCCATGCGCTTATTGATGTAGAAGGTAGAGGCGGCCAGTACAAACAGTACATAAATAAAGCCAACAATGGTGCTGGACCACGAGGTAACGCCGAAGTCCTTGAGGATGTTCTGACAGAGAATGTTGGGGGCGGCCAGAGAGCCGGGCACCACGTTGCCCATGGAGGAGCCAAGCACCAGCATCACAGGCATGTACTTTCTGGGAATATCCGCCTCATACATAACGCCGGTGGCGATGCCGATCATGGTAAACAGGGATGCGAAGGGGTCAACGCCTACATAGTTGAACACCATGTTCATGAATACCACGCAGATAAATCCAAAGATCCGTTTGGTCTGAGGCTTTGCGTCCTTGCCCAGAAGTCCCAGCAGAAACCGGGACAGAGAATGGGCCGCACCGGAGTCGATAAACATTTTTCCGAAAATTGCGCCGAACAGATACAGCGGAAGCAATGTAGCTGCCTGCTCGCCTACCTTCGGCATGATGGTTTCATTGAAGGTCTGGATCAGGGGCATATTGTTGGTGACCAGCACAACAAGGCATGCGACCATGACCACATAGGCCAGATGGAACCCTTTGTAGGTAAAGTAGATGACGATAAAGAACGCCACCAAAATACCAAGAAGTCCAATGATGTCTGACATTTTGTGTCTCCTTTCACACAACCCCCGCCGTTTTGTGGATTGGACTCCAAAACGACGGGTTTTTGTACAATCTGCATACATATTATCTAAAAAACTGCCAAATGTGTCAACATACAGATTCGAGCAGAAACCTACATTTTGTTACTTGTGTTCCATTTCGACACAAACTTGTCTAATCCTATTCATATTTTTTAGAAGACTTGTCACATATATTTCGGACATCCCACCTGATGCATCTTCTTATTTCTGTTTCGAGAAGACATTTTATGTACTTACTTCCAGGTGTGTATACAAATTGATGATTTCATAGCTACAGAATGTGAACTTATCACCGCATTCTTTGCAGTTTTTCCTTTCATCTGTATTACAGGAAAGAAAGCAGTTGATATCCCATTCCTTCCCGTTTATAATGGATGTATATTCACCCTTTATTTTGAGAGGTATTTATGACTCATTCTACCCTTCGTTCTCCTGTCACATGGCTGCTGGCGCTGATCGTCATTCAGCCTGTGCTGGACGTGCTATCCTATTGGCTCAATGCCAGCGGCAGTGAAAACACGCTGACACTGGCCCTGCGGCTGCTGCTTCTGCTGATCACCTGCGGCACCGGCTTTCTGATGGCACCGCACAAGCGCCCCTATTATATCACAGGCGGCATCCTGCTCCTGCTGGTGCTGGGCCACATTGCCGCCTGCCTGCAATACGGCTATGGGCAGCCCCTTCGTGACCTGACCAATCTGGTTCGCATCTTTTTATTGCCGTTGACCACGCTGAGTTTCATTACATTTCTTCAGGTATGGCCGGAGCTTCGCGCAAAAATCCCCGGCGCCTTTTTCCTGTGTCTTGTAATGATTCTACTGGTGGAGCTGCTCTCCACTGTCACAGGTACCGACCCCCACACCTATGCCAACAAATCCATCGGTGTTCTGGGCTGGTTCTACTTCGCCAACAGTCAAAGCGCCATTCTCACCATGCTTGTCCCTGTCTCCATCGTCTATGCATGGCATCGGTGGCCCGGAGCCATTGCGGCCGGACTTTGCAGCCTTATCGGGATGGGTATGCTGTTTCTATTTGCCACAAGGCTTGCCTATCTTGGGTGTCTTGCCGTTGGTGCAGCGCTAGGGCTCTGCTTTCTCCTTCATCGCAATAAAGCGCTTGGTCTTTGGCTGCTGGTGCTGACTCTGGTGTTCGGCGCAATGCTTCCAATATCGCCCATGGCCAAAAACCAGAAGCTAGTGGCGGAAAACGCAATTCTCAAGCAGGAAGACATCGACACCATGACCATGGCAGACACCGCCGCCGCAGAGGCCCATGGTCTCACCGGGGACCAGCTCAGGCTGGCCCAGCTGGAACACAGCTATGAGACATATCTGCCCGGTCTGGTGGAGCATTTCGGTCTCCAGCGTACCGCTGAGGCTTACAGCTACAGCACCAAAGCCTCTGATATCTGTGATGTCCGTCGTGCAAGGATCACCTACAGTCGCCTGCTGCTGGAGGACTCCCCGACGCTTTCCAAATTCTTTGGCATGGAGCTGAGTCGTTGGGACTCCAGCTCCGGCAGCTATGATGTAGAAAACGATCTGCATGGGATCTTCTTCCTCTGTGGCGGGGCGGGGCTCTGTCTGATCCTGATCTTCTTTGGCTATTTTATCGTAGCTGTCCTGTGCTGTCTGTTCCGCTACCGTGCAAAGCTCCTGACACCGGACTTTGTGGCGCTCTGTACTGCTCTGATTTTGTGTGGTGCCCACGTCTATGCCACCGCCGGAGTGCTCCGCCGGCCCAATGCCGCTTTTTATCTGGCGGTCTGTCTGGCCATGCTTTGGCAGGACGCAAAACCACCTCATATGAAAGAAACATAAAATCAGGGATCGATTCCAAACGGAGTCGATCCCTGACTGCTTTTATTCCGATTCAAATATCCGCCGGTACGCCATTGATCTGAGCAGACTCCCCCTTTTCCACCGGCACAACGATACATTTGACACCGCCCACCAGCTGTGTCCGGATCTGCTTTGCCTTCTGTGGGGAAACATGGAGAGAAATGGGCATTTCATCGGTCAACTCACTTTGAATTAGAGTTCCCGGTGAAGAGAGCGCCGCCTCCTGTTCTTTGATGGTCTTTTTTGCTTCGGTAATGGTCTGATCCTTTTCCTGGATCTGATCCTTTAGATCCGTCACCTGCTCTTCCAGCTCCGCCGTGCGGATCCGCTGGACACTTTCCTCCACCAGTTTTTTATCCACAACATTCTGGGCAGTGGGCGGCGTGTCCCCAAAGCGATATTCCAGAGCCGCCTGAATGACCTCACGGGCCTCCTCGTTGAGCTCTGCCTGTTCCATCACCTCTGCCATAGTGGCCTTGTTCAGGGTAATGGGGGGCATCTCTTCGTCCTCCGGGGCATCGGGGTCCGGCAGGGTCATATCACTCAGGTGCTTCTGCATTTTCAAAAAGACGCTTTTCCCCTGCTGGGGATCCTCAAAGGAATCCTGAATGACCTCCTTAAAGGCATTTTTCTCCTCCCCTGCGGTACGTCTTGCCACACAGCCCAGTACGTCCTCCACAAACTCCACATGGGAGTCCTTCCCGGTCTTTACATAGTACATGACAGCACTAGAATCTGCACCGTGATTGGAAAAAGCCGGATAGGTAAAGCCAATGTCCGGCATGCCCACCACCCAGTTCCGCTCAGTAACGCCAATGCGGTTTTCCTCCTCCCGATAGCCGAGACCGGGCTTGGAAAAATCTACCGGACACACTGCGCAAATCATGTACTCATAGGTCTCGCTGGATTCATCCAGCCGCTTATGATCCTTGGTCTGTGTGATCACATCATAAACATCGTGGAACACCAGAATCAGATAGTTTCCAGAGGCCTCGTAGCTGTCGATGATCTTCTCATAGAGCCGTTCCAGCAGCTCCGGATTCTGCATTTTACTGGCCTTTAAGGTATAGAGATACCGCTGATGCTCGTCTCCGGTCTCTCCCCGCTGAAAGCACAGCTCCAGCAGGTTGGAATTCAGGGAACCGGACATGGCTTTCTTGGCGATATCCAGATATTTATAGTATTCCTCCTCCGGCAGATCGGAGAAGCTCTCATTAAATTTGAGTACGACGTTTTTCCCGCCGTCCACATAGCAGCCGCAGAGCCGATCAATGGTACAGCCCTTCTTTGTCATGCGGCGGCGCAGCTCCAGCACGTCACGTTTTGCAATACTCATCGGAACATCCTTTCCTCCCGGGATATCTGCACCCCTAGCAGTCCCGGGATCCTTCTATTGCGGTTTGTGGAATGAAACAATGCCGCATCCTTCGGCAAGAAGCTTTGGCGTGGGATTTTACACCACAAATATGTTGCGAAAACACCGGAATACCCTGTGTATTTCAATCTTTTCGCAGCGGATTTGTGGAAAAAGGGCCGCCAAAGCCCCCAGACGCAATTGTACGGTTTTCTATTAAGTATAACGGTTCCTTTCCTGAGAAGCAAGGATTAATTTTAGAAACAGGGGTTGACAGATACAATAACAAATGTTATGATTCGATTGTGAGAATAACATTTGTTATGCAAAGGAGGAATCAATATGAAACAAAGTTTTTCCATCTCTGAATCCGAATGGCAGGTGCTTTCCTGTCTCTGGAAGAAGTCACCCATGGAGATCAAGGACATTGTCACCGCCCTCCATGCAAAAACCGGCTGGAATGCCAACATGGTGCGGACACTGGTGGTACGCCTTCAGGAAAAGGGAGCCGTTGGCGCAGAAAAAGGCAGCCGATGTTATCGCTACTATCCCATTGCCGATCAACAAAGCTGCACGCTGGAGGAAACCGAATCCTTTTTGGATCGCGTCTTTGACGGCAGCCCCGCCAAAATGATCGCCGCCCTTACCGGTAGCGGCAAACTGACCAGAAAGGACTGCGATGAGATCCAGCGGATGCTTGACCACTTGAAGGAGGGGAATTGATATGACCGTTCTTTCTATTCTGTGGAGCATCACATGGGGCTCATGGCTCACTGCCCTGGCGATTATTCTGATCCGTCTGCTGTTCCACCGTGTACTGTCAGGCAAAGCCAAATACTACCTCTGGCTGCTGCTGGCTCTGCGTCTGATGCTGCCGGTACTCCCCCAAAGCGCTCTCAGCATTCAAAACTATCTTCCCATCGCTTCGCAGACCGCGCATATTCCCGCCGCTGCGGCATCCGCCCCTGGGGATACCGCCCCACTCCCTTCCATGTCCATACCTGCCGCAGCCATGCCGGAGCAAAATGACGTCTCCTCTGCCGGGCCCACCTCCGCCGTCTCTGCGGAAACGGCTTCGGCCTTCTCCCCTTCGCAGATCCTTCTGCTGGTCTATCTGCTGGGTGTTCTGGCGGCAGGTGTTACATATTTGATACTGTACGTGCTTACCGCGCGGCACCTGCACCGTCTCCCTCTCTGCACCGACCCGGAAACGCTGCGGGTGTGGCTCAGACTCCGCCGCCAGCTTCACAGCCGCAGCGAGATCCGGCTGTGCCGGGGCGAAAGCGCCATGTCCGGCGGACTGTTCCGGCCCACCATCGTCCTTCCCGCAGAGATCACCAAGGAAGCCGCAGCGCCCATTCTAGTCCATGAAGCCATGCATATCGGTTCCCATGACCTGATACTTCATTTCCTTTACCGGCTTCTCATCTGCCTGAAATGGTTCAACCCTGTGGTCTGGCTGTGCTTCCGTCAAGCTTTCCGGGACAGCGAAGGCGCCTGCGACCAGCGTGTGCTGGAAACCGGACTGGTAGACCGGACAGACTATGCCCAGGCGCTGTATCAGGAAAGTCTGCTTAGCAGCCCACAGGACGTCTATATCCGCAGCGCTTTCGGCAGCGGCCGTACCATCCGCCGCCGGATCTCCGTTATCTGTCATTTTGCTGGGAAAAGGCCATGGATGGCACCGCTGGCATTGGCACTGGGGGTGCTGGTCTCCGCCTGCACCATGACATCTCGCTCCGCTTCTGACGATTCTGCCCAAGTCTCTGCTCCTTCCACGTCCGATCTGCGCACTACCGAGGAGAGCATGTCTTCCTTAAATGATGCTTCACTTGCCGAGCCCGAAGGGACCCCCTACGTTCCTCTGGCCTTTGACGGTGAGAACGCTTGTATCAATGGGCTTTTCTGGGGCATCACGCCTGAAGCAATCATGCATTCCATGGGCTTTAGCGAAGATCAATTTTCGCTGACCAATCGAGGTAAGAATTACAATGCCTCTGTCGAGGATCCATTTGCGGAGCACCCAGAGGTCCGAAAGATCGTCTATAACTTTCAGCTTACCGATTTGGAGCTTACCAAAGGGCTTAACCAGGTAGAAATATTCTATGAGGACGGCTATTATGACCTTGATTCCCTCCTGCGTGTCTGCACTGATATTCTAGGGCAGCCGGATACCCAAGAATATAGCTGGACCCGATTTCCGGATTCTGCCGTGACCCTCAGTGATGTCAACAATCTCAAACTCACGATCAGGTGTTTTGCATTCAATACCATCAACGTTTCAGATTTTGACATAGACGGTTATCTGGAATCCCTGATGCCCCCCAACGGTCACTACGGCTGGACCTTACAGCAGCATGTAGATGCCGGTTTGCTGAATCCCAGCAATGGCACACTCTCCACCGCCGAGGACGGCAGCCAGACATTCCGTACGGTGATCTCACTTGGTGGTCAGGACGTACAGGCCGTATACTATTTCGTTGAGCCGCTGCTCAGCCGTGGAACCGGGGCATTTGTTCTCACCGAGATTCATGTACAGCCTCCGGAAAATATCCCCTTCTCCCAGTGGTTGGACGCCTTCTCAGGATCCTTCACCGACAAGCTGTATGAGCGGAGCCAGTGGGATTATGTGACCCCCATCACTGTGGGCAATTTCCTGACAGACGATCAGAAAGACGCCGTCAACGAAGCCGCTCTCCAGTATACCGGTGCGGGCGCCTCTACAGAAGGCTGGCCCCTGATCTGCAACTGGTACGATTCCTCGGCACAGCCCGGGATATGGAAATTCAACGGAACCGGCTACGCCCTCTATCTATCCGCCATAGGCGCCCTTGGATAAACCGCAATTCCCACGACGAAATTGGACAACGCTCCAATTTGGCCGTGGGAATTTTTTCGTTTTCCGACAAATAGTCTGGACAAACTCCCCTCTTATGGGTTATACTTTTCTTGTAGGATTTCATTTCATCCAAAACAAGCTTCTGTTGCGTGGACAGACCCCGGGCATATGTGCGCCCGCTGAAGTCTGCCGCCCTGTGGCAAATCAGTTTGCAGGAGCGCTGGGCCCCCCGGCGCTCCTTTTTTGTGCCTTCTTTTCCCGGCAGGCATAAACCTAAACAAATCTTAAAGGCTTCTTAATTGCACCCGGCTCATGGGGCTGGTACAATAACCATAGTCACAGGAAAGAGGGATCACGGATGCAGGGAAAGAAAAAATGGATTTTTAATATTGTATTCCTGCTGCTGGTGATCGCCCTCACCTTGTACGGCCTGTTTCGAGGCAGTGATCTGGCTCAGCTTCAGATGCTGATCCATCAGGCGGATTTTCGCTGGTGGCTTCTCGCTTTTGTGTTGGTAATCGCCTTTATTCTGGGTGAATCCATCGTGCTCCACGACATCATGCGCACACTGAAGGCGCCCCATCACCTGAGCCACTGCTTTCTGTACTCTTTTATCGGGTTCTTTTTCAGCTGTATCACCCCCTCTGCCGGAGGCGGACAGCCTGCGCAGGTCTACTTTATGCGCAAGGATCACATTGATCCCGCCGTGTCCGTTCCTGTGCTGATCCTTGTGACCATCACCTACAAGCTGGTGCTGATCTTATTTGCACTGTTTGTATTTCTATTCCGGCCGCCCGCTGTGATCACAGCACTGGAACCGGTGCGGCTGTGGTGTATTCTTGGCACTGTATTAAACGTACTGTTTGTGGGCCTCTATGTTCTTCTGGTGCTGTTTCCCCGCGCCGTGGAAGCCACGCTCCGCTGGTGTATTCGCTGTCCCGGCCGCATATTGGGCGCCTCCCGTCAGCAGCGGATGCTTCTCTGGCTGAACCGTTGGATGAAACAATATCGGGACGCAGCGCTCTGCTTCCGCAGTCGTCCGTGCATGGTGCTTCGAGTTACCGTGCTGACCATTTTACAGCGTTGCCTGCTCTTTGCGGTTACATATCTCGCCATGCGCTCCTTCGGCATTGCCGCCGGGACACTTGGCAGCATCGTTACACTTCAGGCCATGATTTCTCTGGGGACCGACCTGCTCCCCCTGCCCGGGGGTATGGGTGCCAGCGAAACCATGTTTATGAGGATTTTCCCCGCTCTGTGTGGGGAAACCATGACATTGCCCGTGCTGGTTGTCAGCCGCGGCATCAGTTACTACGGCCAGCTGATCATCAGCGCAATCTTTACGGTTGTAGCCGTATTTACCATTGGGAAGAGGGAAAAAAATGATAGGATTTTATGATTACACGGTAGTACTTACTTTTTTAAGCATTCTCACCTCCGTTTTTGGCATGACACAGGCCATGGACGGTCACTTTCGCATTGCCATTGTCTGTCTGGCACTGTCCGGCCTTTTTGATACCTTTGACGGCAAGGTAGCCCGCACCAAGAAGGGGCGCACCGATGACCAAAAGCTCTACGGCATCCAACTGGATTCTCTGGCCGATATCGTGTGCTTTGGCGTTTTTCCGGTGATGATCTGCACCCTCATGGGCGTTCGGGGTATTCTCGGGGGCATCGCCGTGGGCTTTTACAGTCTGTGCGGCGTCATCCGGCTGGCTTTCTTTAATGTGCTGGAAACCAACCGACAGACCTGTCCCGATGCAGGCGAAAAGGTCTATCACGGACTGCCCATTACATCCATTGCCGTCATTCTCCCCCTGGCGTTTCTTCTTGGATTTGCGGTTTCTGACTATACATTTCACTGGATCCTGATGGCTGTGCTTTTGATCACCGGACTGCTGTTCATTCTGGATTTCAAGCTGAAAAAGCCCTCCAATCTTCAAATCGGGCTTCTCATTGTAATCGTTGCGGCAGCAGTTTCTGTGGTGCTTCTGTTCTATCGGCACCATATTCCAGACCGCAAGGTGATCGATCAGCCGCTGTATGAGGCGATCACAGACAGTGACTTTGAACTCTGTCCGGAGGAAACACCATGATCAGCCGTCAGCGGGACGGCACCACGGTTGAGAGCTATGATGGACAGAGCGGCGTCATCCGTTTTCTCTACGGCACAAGACTCGGGCGGCTTTTTCTTCGCCCTCTGATTCGTCCGGGCTTCTCTAAATTCATGGGTCTTGTTTTGAATAGCCGCATCTCCTGCGCCATTGTCCCGGGCTTTATTCGCAAGAATCATATTTCCATGAACGACTATCCCGAAAAGCGCTATCACTCCTTTAATGACTTTTTTACCCGCACGATCCTGCCGGAGCGTCGGCCTGTAGACCCAGTGCCGGAGCATCTGGTGGCCCCATGCGACAGCAAGCTTACACTGGTTTCCCTGAAGGAAGATGCAAGCTTTCAGATCAAGGGCGTTTCCTACACGGCGGAAACACTGCTGCGGAGTTCGGAATTGGCCCGCCAATTTGCAGGCGGTACCCTGCTGATCTTCCGGCTCACCGTAGATGACTATCACCACTATCTCTATCCACTGGACGGCACACCCAGCCCCCGCGTGGTCATTCCCGGTGTATATCACACAGTGAACCCCTATGCTGCCCAAAAGCGGCCCATTTACCGGGAAAATACCCGCGAATACGTCTGTACACAAACTGCCTTCGGTACGCTGCTTCAGATGGAGGTAGGCGCCCTGATGGTGGGAAAGATCGTCAACCACAGCTGCACCGGCCCGGTTCGCCGGGGCGATGAAAAGGGCCTGTTTGAGTTTGGAGGCTCTACTGTGATCCTGATGCTGGAAAAAGGCCGTTTTACCCCCGATGCCGATATTTTGCGCAACAGCCTGAACGCTGAAGAAACAATTGTAAAAATGGGAGAAAAAATTGGAACACTTCACCCCTGACCGCACCGCTGCCGGGCAGCGCTACGACCGTACCCTCGGGAAGCTGCTTCCCAGCAGCCGCCTGCTGAGCGTGCTCTTCTGTCTGCTGCTCAACAGCCTTGTATACTGGTGTACCCAGTCCATGGTGGCAGGCCGTCAGCTTCTGGATCTCACCACATCCATCGATCAAATGATCCCCTTCGACCCCCGCTGGGTCTTTATCTATGTGGCATGCTTTTTATTTTGGGCAGTTGGCTATGTGCTGATGGCCCGGCTGGATCGCTGGTACTCGATCATGACCGCCGAAGTGCTCGCAAAGCTGATCTGCGGTATCGTATTTCTGCTGATCCCCTGTACCAACGTCCGGCCCGAGATCGCCGGCACCGGCCCGGCACAATGGCTGCTGGGGCTTATTTACCGTCTGGATCCGCCCCTGGACCTGCTTCCCTCCATTCACTGTCTGGAAAGCTGGATCTGTTTTCGGGGAATCCTCCGTCAGCGCAGTATTCCGGTATGGTACCAGATCTTTTCCTTTGTTTTTGCGATCCTTGTCTGTCTCTCCACGCTGTTTACCCGTCAGCATGTGCTGGCAGATGTGATCACCGGTGTTGCGCTGGCTGAGATCATGCTTCAGATCTCCTTCCGCCATGGCTGGGGCGCTCATCTGCGCCGCTGGATGGAAGGACTGGATCACCGGCTATTGGGCCAATATCGCTGATATAACGATCAAAAAAATGCGTTCTGCTCCTGTAATTTTCAGGAACAGAACGCATTTTAACTTTACTTTGCTGTATATCGGCAGCCATCCCCCGCAATCACAGCTGTGGAAGCGTTCTTCCCGTTTCCACAGCAAACCGCCGAACGATCGCCTGTAGCTGCTCCGGGAGCCGCCGTATCATCTCCTCCAGCATCCACGCCGGAATCTCAAAAAAACCCTCGGCAATACTTCCCGCAATGGCAGTCAAGGTGTCACTGTCCCCGCCCAAGGAGACCGCAGTCCGCAGCACATCCTCGAAGCTCTCTCCTTCCAGAAATGCGGTGATTGCCTCCGGCACCGTCTGCTGGCAGCTCTCCACATGGTGGTAACCAGGGCGGATCTCATCGCAGGTACGGCTCAGATCATAACCAAATTCCGAGGTGATACAGTCTCTGATCTCCGCCTTGCTATGCCCGGTTCTGGCCAAATAGATGGCCGATGCCGTAGCCTCTGCGCCCTTGATGCCCTCCGGATGGTTATGGGTCACTTCCGCAGACAGCCGTGCAGCCTGACGAACTTCATCCATGGTATCATACAGCCACGCCGCCGGAGAAACACGCATGGCAGAGCCGTTTCCATAGCTTCCATAGGGCACCGGATCCTCCATATGGAGCCAACGAGAGAAGCGCAGGCCATAGCCGGCATGGGGATACTCCTTCCCAAGGTTCTGCATGGAGGCAATCAGTCTCTCTCGGAGCAAGTTGTCGTTTCCGAGATCTGCTGTATCCAACATCGCCTGTGCAACTGCCAGAGTCATCACACTGTCATCCGTAAAGCACGAGCGAAGAGAAAACAGCTGAAATTCTTTGGTTTTTATATTGTTTTCATCAAATTCATAGGGGCTTCCGACCATATCCCCAATGATCGCACCAAACATTTTATCGCTCCTTTCCACTGTATCACATTCCATTTATGCAAAAACGCATCTGCCAAAGCAGATGCGTTTTGGTCCGAGTGACAGGGTTCGAACCTGCGGCCTGATGGTCCCAAACCACCCGCGCTACCAACTGCGCCACACCCGGATTTCCCAGTTATTATAGCACATTCTTCCCTGTTCTTCAAGTAATTTTTCCCGCTACCCGCAGAAATTAGAATCCGGGAAGCGAGAAAATCACAATTTCAGCTTTTTCTCACCCGATATCTGTCCCCGATTAGACTTTAATCAGCTCATATTCCCGGGTGCCAAGTCCGATCTTCTCTCCATGGACAAGGCAGCTCTTCCACTCAGACTCCGGATGGGAATTGGTAAAGGGATCTTTATAGTCGATAAAATCATTTTTCTGCATATTGTCTCCCAGCATACTCTGAGAGATAGGCGTAGCCGCGATGCAGGCATCTACGCAAGCCTGATCCAGCGCCAGAGGATCAAAGGACGCAAACATGCCGATGTTGGGCAGAATCGGGGCATCGTTCTCACAGTGGCAGTCGCAGTTGGGGGAAACATCCACGATCAGCGACACATGGAAATTGGGACGCCCATCTACCACAGCCTTGGTATACTCTGCCATTTTACAATTCAGTACTGCATTGGCATTGTCGTTGTCAAACTGAATGGCGTCAAAATTACATGCGCCAAGGCACCGTCCACAGCCCACACAGTGAGAATGATCCACCGTCATCTTCATATTGGCACGGTCAAAAATCAGTCCCTCATTTGCACATTCCCGCTGACAGCGGCGGCACCCGCGGCATAGATCCGCCACAATATGGGGTTTCCCGCTGGAATGCTGCTCCGTCTTGCCTGCCCGGGATCCACAGCCCATGCCGATATTCTTAATGGCACCGCCGAAGCCGGTCATTTCATGTCCCTTAAAATGGGTCAGCGAAATAAATACATCTGCATCCATGATTGCCCGGCCGATCTTTGCATTCTTTACATATTCGCCGCCGACCACGGGCACCTCAATGTCATCGGTACCTTTGAGGCCATCACCAATCAAAATGGGACATCCCACCGTCAGAGGTGTAAAACCGTTCTGCCATGCGCACTCCAAATGCTCCAGTGCATTCTTCCGGGAACCAGGGTACATGGTATTGCAGTCCGTCAAGAAGGGCTTACCGCCAAGGGACTTCACAAGATCTACCACTGCCCTTGCATAGTTGGGGCGCAAATAGCTGATATTGCCCAGTTCCCCAAAATGGAGCTTGATGGCAACGAACTTGCCGTCCATATCGATATTCTCAATTCCGGCTTTCCGCATCAGCTTCTGAAGCTTTGCAGGCAGTCCGTCTCCAAAGGCTCTGGTCCGAAAGTCAGTGTAATAAACTTTTGCTTTTTCCATCGGTACATTCCTCCTGATTGGTGAAGATCCGCCAGTCCCATTTCTCAGACTGAACAACTGCATTATAACACATCATTGTTTTTTTGTCGAACCGCTGGTACTATTTTATTTTCATACATACCATATCGGGTTAATATTATTATATTGACTTTTCTGGATGCTGTGACTATAATGATTCATACAAAGTCTATCATTCAGGAGGTAATCCATATGGATCGCACCGAAGCACTGGCTCTGCTCCAGCAGTACAATAAAGAGCCTTTTCATATTCAGCATGCACTGACCGTTGAAGCAGTCATGGGCTACTTTGCCGAAAAACTGGGTTACGGGAACGAAAAAGCGTTCTGGGAGACTGTGGGTCTGCTGCACGACTTGGATTTTGAACAGTATCCGGAAGAGCACTGCATCAAGGAAATGGCGATTATGCAGGAGCTGGGACTGGATCCCCGGCTGATTCATGCCGTGGGCAGTCACGGATACGGGCTCTGCTGTGATGTAAAGCCGGAACATCAGATGGAAAAAGTACTCTATGCCACCGATGAGCTTACCGGTCTCATTGGCGCCGCCATCAAAATGCGCCCCTCCAAGTCCACCAAGGATCTGGAGCTCAAGAGCCTGAAAAAGAAATACAAAGACAAAAAATTTGCCGCAGGATGCAGCCGTAAGGTAATTGAGGACGGCGCCGCCATGCTGGGCTGGGAGCTGGATGACCTGTTGACACAGACCATTGCCGCCATGGCACAGGCGGAGGATCAAGTCATTGCGGAATCCAACCGTCTAACCGAACTGTAATCCCTCATCCTTCAGATGCTTTTCTCGCCCGTCTCTGTTCGTTTGACAGCAGACGGGTGATTTTTTAGTTTATCACTCTTTCATTCTTTACTGCACCTGCCCCGGGTTGGGCGGTTGGAACTGCCGCCATTCCTATCAGCCATTTTTCCCCGGCTATGAACCGGCCTATTCGGATGATATTCTGAAAGAGTATCAGGCGAAAACTTGCACCTACAATGGCAAGGAGCTGACGGATTACGAAGCTTCCCAGCAGCAGCGTTACTTTGAACGTGGCATACGTCGCTGGAAACGGGAATACACCGCCATGGATGCAGCCGGTGAAGATACCACAGAGGCCGCTGTAAGGCTCAAACAGTGGCGGGAGAAGGAAGCGGACTTTCTAAAGCAGACGGGATTCCAGCCGGTCTCAGATGGGCGGTTTTGGACGGAGCGAAGCCGGAAAGGCGACGTGAAGGCAAGGAAAAACACATTGACAGATGCTGCGGGTCATGTGATAATGAAAGTAAGCAAAACGACCTCTAACGCGACCCCAAACCTGATAACTCAGGTTGCTTCCAAGAAAGACGGTATTTCCCGGAATTATTACGATAAGTCTGGGCAGTGGATAAAGCAGATTTCAAACAACAACCATGGCAACCCGAAAAAACATCCGTTCGGCAAAAACGGAGAGCATGCCCACGATGTTGTGTGGAAGGATGGGAAAATTGTGAGCCGCAAGGTCAGAGAACTTACTGAGCAAGAAAGGAAGGACAATGGTGACATTCTATGAAGCCGGATGCACTTAGGGATTGGATTGACAGCCTTACGGATGATATTGAGTTCCAATACAAGGGGCTTTGGGGCGTTATCTGCCCATTTACCCGCTCTGAGATATCTCTGTGTTATAACGGACACGAGCTGACTGTGGACTCTGTTGAAAAGGCGATGTCTACACCGTTTATCGCGGGCCATTCATTGAATGAACTTTCAACAGAAATTCAATTCGGATAACCGCCTTTCTTTGGAATGGCGGTTTTTCCATACCCAATTTCATATAACCAAGCCTACGCCCTTCGGGGTGTGGGCTTTTGTTATACCATTTTCGCCGGGTGCCGGGCGGAACGTGGCACACCTGCGCGGGGATCGCAACCCCGGTAAATATCAGCGGAGCAGGAGAAAGGCAGCAACATGAAGAGAGATTTTCTCAAAAATTTAGACATCGGCAACGGTGCTCACCTCTCTGATGATCTGGTTGAACAGATCATGGCGGAGGCGGGCAAAACGAAAACCGAGATGCAGAACGCCATCACCAGCTTGACCACAGAGCGTGACGGGCTACAAAGCCAGCTCAGTGACGCCAATGCCACCATCCAGTCCTACAAGGACATGGACATTGACGGCATCAAGCAGTCGGCGGCGGACTGGGAAACCAAGTACAACACCGACACGCAGGCCCTGAAAGATCAGCTGGAAAGCACCAAATACGGCTATGCGGTGGAAAATGCCGTAGGTAGCCTGAAATTCACCAGCGAGTCTGCCAAGAAAGCGTTTCTCGCAGACTTGACCGCCAAGAAGCTGCCCATTCAGGAGGGCAAGCTGCTGGGTCTGGAGGATTTTGCCAAAATTGACTGGATTTTAATTCCCCCTCCCCATGCGGGGAGGGACGACATAATACGCTAACAATTAACATTTGTCAAGAATTTCAATCCACCCTCACCATGCGGGGAGGGACCGCACCGCCGGGGATTGTGCGGCGGTGCGCCCACAATTTCAATCCACCCTCACCATGCGGGGAGGGACGCGGCACCGGAGCCACAACGGCAGCAGCAGCACATTTCAATCCACCCTCCCCATGCGGGGAGGGACTCTACCGGTTGCCATGGTCCGACTGGGTGGACATATTTCAATCCACCCTCCCCATGCGGGGAGGGACATACGATGCAGCACATTACACAACGCTTGGCATCATTTCAATCCACCCTCCCCATGCGGGGAGGGACGCATGGAGGTGATAGTATGGTGACTGAGGCTCAATTTCAATCCACCCTCCCCATGCGGGGAGGGACCGGAAGCCCCATCGTTGGAAACATCGTTATCATATTTCAATCCACCCTCCCCATGCGGGGAGGGACATAAGGAATGGCTGGATGCCGAGGTTGAGAGAATATTTCAATCCACCCTCCCCATGCGGGGAGGGACTGCTACACCAACAGCAAGTGGTATCCGTGGGATATTTCAATCCACCCTCCCCATGCGGGGAGGGACTGTTGATGTCAATGGGGGTTTTTTCATGATTGATATTTCAATCCACCCTCCCCATGCGGGGAGGGACTAAGAGCAATACCAGTAAGGCCGAAAACACACCAATTTCAATCCACCCTCCCCATGCGGGGAGGGACCACTGCATAACACACTGAAAGGAGATCATATCATATTTCAATCCACCCTCCCCATGCGGGGAGGGACATGGGGGGTTACATACTACCCCCCCATCTGTGACATTTCAATCCACCCTCCCCATGCGGGGAGGGACCGGGCAGAATCCGTTTTGCCACCACCGGTAGCCATTTCAATCCACCCTCCCCATGCGGGGAGGGACTCTCATTGGCGTAGGCCGTTTTTTCCTCCGGGCTATTTCAATCCACCCTCCCCATGCGGGGAGGGACGATTTAATAGCCATGAAATGGGGCGATCCAATTGATTTCAATCCACCCTCCCCATGCGGGGAGGGACGAGCAGCCAGTTGATCTGGATGCCTACACCAAAATTTCAATCCACCCTCCCCATGCGGGGAGGGACCATTGCCCTGATGGAGACCGGCTCGATCATTGAATTTCAATCCACCCT
>ERZ773103.1108-NODE-1108-length-29664-cov-15.675166_pt1 | contig 29664 bp, 27 predicted proteins | sample MGYA00511118_ERZ773103 | MGnify/ENA primary metagenome ERZ773103 (study PRJEB29015, sample SAMEA2737821) | human gut metagenome | biome: human gut; feature: human-associated habitat; material: faeces | place: China | collected 2012 ... | reverse complement strand
AAAGAACTGTAAACACGACAGAGAATAATCTCTAAACAAAATTGATTAGTAATTGCCGAGTTTGAGTGATTGAAAAATTTTCACAGATTATTTTACATATCAGGTAATTTATATGATAACTTGAATTGATTTAAAGTAATGCGCTATCAAAACATTGAATTTTTATTAAATGAGGTTATGCAATAAGTTTTGAAGAACGAACATTATCGGAAAAGGATTTGATTTCATTATTTGCAATAGAAGAAAATCACTTTAATGATTTTAAGTCAAAAGATATTGAAGGGAAGAAATTGAGTCGGACAATATCTGCATTTGCAAATGCAAGTGGAGGCGATGTTTATTTAGGGATAAGAGAAGAAAATGAAACCAAGATAAAGCATTGGGAAGGATTTAAATCGATTGAGGATGCTAATGGATTTATATAGATGATATCAAATTTGATGGTAATGACAAATAATTATGAGGTAGTGTTTTTGAAACATCCAGTACTTGCAACATATGTATTACAAGTTACTATTTTTAAAACACAATCTATAGTATATTGTACTGATGGAAAAATTCCTTATGTTAGAAAAGGGGCTCAAAATCTTCCTTGCGATACTCTGGAGAAGATAAGACGTTTGGAATTGGACAAGGGAATTTCTTCCTTTGAGAATGAGGTGGTTGCTGAATCAGATTTTTCGGATGTAGACAATTCTGCAGTTTGGGAAAAGTTTAAAAATAGCATTGTGCCAGATACAAGTACTGAAGCATGGTTAAAAAAACAACGATTGTTTGTTGATAAGAAGTTAACTGTTGCGGCGCTATTGTTATTTTCCGACGAGCCGCAGATTTGTTTGCCTAAGCGTTCATCAATAAAAAATTTTCGATATCAGACTAGTGGGGAAGCGGAGCGGGATACGTTAGTTGGCGTCCCAGTTACAGTTGAGGGATGCGCGTATAGTCAAATTTATGAGGCTGTTAGTAAAACAAAAGAGATTATTGAATCAATCAAAAAATTTGGCAAGGAATTTGAAACTATAGAATATCCAGAAGAAATAGTTGTCGATTATTTACTAAAAAACGATAGTATAACAAATCGGATAGGTAGAAATATTACAGGAATAAAATCTGAAAATAGCATGAAAAGAATATTTTGGAAACTTAGAGACGCAGGAATGTTATATATGATAGGAGCAGGTTCTGCTGCAGCTTGGAAGAAGACAGATGATTTTGAAAGTAAAGCGAAAACCTTGAAGGTCAATAAGAACAAAGAAGATTAAGTTTTACATCGAAATCAACTGTTAAGCCGATTGTGGCAACATTTTGGCAACAGAAAATCAGCAAGCCAGAATAATTGACGTAATTGAAGTAAAAAATGGCGTGTATCTGCATAAAACTTAAACAAATATAGTTAAGAACAACAAAGGACACGCCGAATTCGAGTAGCAAAGAAAAGGGGTGAAAAGATGAGTGGATTTTCTTGCAGATAATTGAAACGATACAATAATTCTGTTTTACGGGATTATTGTGTCCATTGCAAGAAAGTTACAAATCTATCACTCATTATATAGAATGATCCGTGTTTGAGCATGGATTTATATCGAAGATATTGAGCTGCAGGAGTTACTTTCTTGCAGCTTATTTTGATATAAATTTTAGGATGGAGGAATGACATTATGTCAATGATCAAAGTGGAAGACCTGACATTTTCTTATCCGTCAAGCTATGATCTGATATTTGATCGGGTCAGTTTTCAGATCGATACGGATTGGAAGCTTGGTTTTGTAGGAAGAAATGGAAGAGGAAAGACAACATTTTTAAATCTTTTGTTAGGGAAATATGAGTATCGTGGAAAAATCACCAGTAATGTGCGTTTTGATTACTTTCCGTATCCGATCACTGATAAGGAAAGGCAGACCGCAGATATTTTACAGGAAATATGTCCGGATGCAAAAGAGTGGGAAATACGGAGAGAGCTTTCGTATCTCGATGTGGAGATGGAGGTGCTGTGGAGAACTTTTGAGACACTTTCAAATGGAGAGCAGACAAAAATTTTATTGGCGGCGCTGTTTTTGAGCGAGGGAAATTTTCTGCTGATTGATGAACCTACCAATCATTTAGATACAGCTGCACGAGAAAAGGTATCTGAGTATCTTAATAAGAAAAAAGGTTTTATACTTGTATCGCATGACCGGCGATTTTTAGATGGATGCGTGGATCATATTTTGTCGATAAACCGCGCGGATATAGAAGTGCAAAGCGGAAATTTTTCATCCTGGATGGAAAATTTTGAGCGGAGACAGGAATCGGAACTATTACAAAATGAACGTTTAAAAAAGGATATAAGCAGACTGCAGAAATCCGCGGAACGTTCTGCAGGATGGTCCGATCATGTGGAGGCTTCTAAAATCGGCGCGGCGGATAAAGGGTATGTCGGTCATAAATCGGCAAAAATGATGAAACGTTCCAAGACGATTGAGAAGAGAAAACAGCAGGCAATCGAACAAAAAGCCGTTCTGCTAAAAAATGTGGAGACTGTAAATGCGTTGAAAATGAATCCGGAAGCGTATCATTCAGATATACTGGCTTCATTTTCGGAGACGGCTGTCATGTATGAAGATCGAGCGATCAGCAGACCGGTTTCGTTTCAGGTGAGAACTGGAGATCGTGTTTTCATCGAGGGCAAAAACGGGAGCGGGAAAAGTAGTTTGTTGAAGTTATTGGCGGGAGAGTCGTTGGAACATACCGGCACAGTAACGATAGGATCGGGACTTCAGATCTCTTATGTACCTCAGGATACTTCTTATCTGACAGGAACTTTAGCGGAATTTGCTGAAAAAAATAATCTGGATGAGAGTCTATTTAAAACCGTTTTGAGAAAAATGGATTTTGAGCGGGTACAGTTTGAAAAAGATATGAAAGAATTTTCGGGAGGACAAAAGAAAAAAGTCTTGATCGCGAAAAGTTTATGTGAACGGGCTCATTTATATGTATGGGACGAACCACTCAATTTTATTGATGTTTATTCCAGAATGCAGATTGAACAATTGATAGAAAAATTTTCACCGACAATGCTTTTGGTAGAACATGATATGGCGTTTCGGGATGCGGTTGCAACAAAAGTGATTGAGATCTAGGGGGGATGTATTATTCATTCCCCCATATTTTCAGCGTTTTCAGCAGCTTTTCTTTACTTTCCGGGTCCATTTTCTGAATCTGTGTAAAAAGCTCCCGGTCAAGTGCCGTTTCCTGATAATCGGAATCAATCTTTCCGATGAGAGAATCCAGAGAAATCCCGGCTAATTTTGCATAATAGATCAAAATGCGAAGCGACATGGCAGTCCGGTTATTTTCAACATTACTGATATAGCCGGGGGTGACTTCCAGAGCGGCAGCGACATCAGCCTGTGTGAGATTCATTTGGATCCGCATATCCTTTATTTTTGAACCTAAATTTGTGTAATCTTCTTGTTTCATTTTAATCCCCTTTCTGATGCAATTGTTGTGTAGAGTCATATAGCATAAAAATGAGTTTGATATATTTTATCACTATACAAAGTATACATAAAATATATCTTGAAATAAACATAGTAATTATATATAATATATACTATAAATATATCAAAAGAAAAATGAGGAAAGGAAGAGACGCGGATGGGTGTTTGTATATCTTTAAGTATTTCAAAGGCAGTGACACCGCAGGAGTGGCGAGAAGTATATGAAGAAGCACTGTGTCTGGCAAAAGAATTGAATTTGGCAATGCGTAAGGAAGTAAGGATTCATGGAATTGATACGATCTGCCTTGTGCCGGTAGATGAGTTTGAGCAGACTTCGGGTTGTAACAACGAGCACATGCGCTATTTCTGGAGTGCGGATGGAGATTATCTTTATATGCGCACTGCTGAGTCCTTTTCAATGCCAAGAGATCTTGTTAAGCAGGAGGATGTGGATCCGGATGCCGGAGATGCGATGATCGCTAAGTTACCGGAGTATCTGGATTATCCATGGGACGATTCGGAATTTGACAATGCGTATTGTCTGTGGAGAGGCAAGACACAGGGAGAACCTTATCATATGTATTTGCTTGCGATCGCATGCTTTATCGAAGTAAAATTAGGTACAAAAGCCTTTGTTTCCGGGGATATTACGAGAAGTCAGTGTAAGCGTGCTGTTGCGATCGCAAACCAGTTTTTGAAAAAGCCGATCGATATGCCGGATCGCTGTTATATGGAGCGTTTTTGGAAGCGTGTGTCAGTTTTACCGTTTACAGAAGAAGAGAAGCTTGAGATTCTCCGAAGTTTTTATCTGGGAATAAAAGGAGCTGAGTTCGGAGCGTTTATACGCAAAGTATATTCGGAGGAGACCATTGACACAGTATGGAAAAAAGAATTTCGCCATCTAAAGATTGGAACGATTGGATTTTCTGACAGTTTTTCTGCGTATATGATTCAGGGGTTCGATCTGCAGAAACTATGCGAATTTGTACAATTTAAAGATGAACAAGAGAAAACGGAGACGCAATATGAAGCATTTGTGAAGCTGGTTATGGATGCCAAGCTTCATATACCGGAGAAAAGCTGCGTGGATATTTGGGAGACTGATCAGAATGTGGAGACACCATATGGTATCGATTTTTTCATACATCAATTTTGGCGTAGTACTTTCGGAAATGAGAACGTTGATCGCTATATCCCGTTGGAGGAGATACGGATGGCGCTGCTCATGGGAATTGGGGAGAAGTGCGATGTGAATCGGATGATAGATACATATTTGGAAACAGAAGCGAAAGAGCGGAATACGTCTTTCGAGGAAGAATTGTTGGTTCATGAATCGGGACAGGCAGAGAAGAAAGAACATTATGACATTAACAGGTTGGATGAATTACAATTTTATGAGACAGGAAGTACGATCACTCCGGGTATTAGAAAAGCGATCGGAAAATTAATACGATTTTCAGAAGACACATTGAAAGAAGACACTTATAAAAAGCTGATGGAGGAGAAAACTCAAAAACGAAAAGAATGGATGATCAGGCAGAACAGATCTATTTTGATCCGTGATAAAGACTGGGAAAAGATTTTTTTTGATATTGAAACAGACGATAAATCTTTTGCCCGTTATTATCCGATGGTTCGGATTAAAATAACGGACAGTACATGGGAGATAGTGAAAGCGCTGCTGATCAATGATGAATTGTATGAATATAGCAAAGAATTGGCAGAGCAGTATACGGACGAGGAGGCAGATTCGGTACCGGTATAGTGGAAAACAGCATAGATATACAAGGAAAAACACTTTCGGACTTCAAAGTGTTTTTGACGGCGAGTGTACAGTTTTCCGATAAGAAAGTGGTGTTTCACCGGCATATTTTTTGAACTGTGTACAAAAATAAGAGACAGAGTGAAATGCCAGCCGTTCGCTGATTTCCTGGACTTCCATGGAGGTTGTATCAAGAAAGATTTTAGCTAGTGCTATTTTTTGCTCCAGAATATAGTTTTTTATGTTTTTACCGGTATCTTTCTTAAATAATGTTGTGAGGTAGTATGTATTATAGCCGAGTTCCAAAGCAATTGTATTTAGGGAGATCACTTCGAAAATATGTTTTTCGACATAAGTGCAAATGAATCGGACAATCGGAGAATAATTTTGAGTGCGGATCTCGTGAACCTGTTTTACGAATGTATGATATATCTTACCGGATAAGGTGTATACTTCATTTTCTGTGTTACAAAGTTCCACTTGCTGGATATAGAAATCACTGAGTGAATAGGCGGCTTCCGAAGGCATGCCTCCGTCGACGGCAGCGCGGGTGATCAGTGTTGTCTGGGTAATGATCAGGTTTTTTGCCTGACGCAGCGGATCATGATTGGAAAGGGTTCCCACGACAGTGCCATCGTTCATATCGGAATAGGGGGGCGCAGTAACATTTCCGCAGCGCACATTTTCCAGCATTGTTTTTTCGGCAAGCTGCGAACCATGAGACTTCGGAATATGATATTTTTGATTATTGCTTGTATTCATCAGTTCAGAGAGTGTGATATTCTCAGCAAGGGATTCTTTTGTTGCCTGATGTGTGGAAATAATAGTGGCTGAATCCAAGTTCCGGTTATAAAGTCCATAATACACCATGGCTGCATATTGTTGAAACTGCATATAAGGGACAACGGGAATATCTTTCAGCATTTTTAAAAAACGGATCTGAGAGGAAACAGACATATTTTGGAAATCCAATTTTTTCTGAAAATAGACCGGAGTAACTTCTGTTTCAAAAACTGGTCCGAATACGAGAAAAGATTCTGAAGCTGTAAGTGGAAAGATAAACCAATTCAAATGTAGTACATCTGAAAAATAAAATGGTGCATGTGTTTTGGATCCGGCGAGATCTTCTGGGGTGAACGGACAGTTGAGGAAAAAGAAGTTGCTGACGTAATTCTTCCAGTTGGAAAGAGAAGAGAGAAGATGAAACTCTTTATCAAAAAGACTGAAAGAAATTTTTGTTGTAGCATGGATGTTGTTAAATAAAAATGTTAAATGGGATTCAAAATCTTTGGAAAGAGGATCGTGTGAGTTTTTCATATCGGCATGAACTTCCTTTATTGTTTTTTAATATCTTTTTACATATTATATCATGAAAAAATAAAATAAAAAATGAAAAAACAAAATCATGAAATAAAAAAATAGTGTAAGATGATAGACAGATAACCGGAAGCAAAAAGGAGGAACTTAGAATGTTGAGAATTACGGAAGAGACCGTACAGCCTTTTGAAAAAGAACACATTGATCTTGTGAGAAAAACAGCACCGGAATGTGCATTGTTCTTAAAAAGAGAAGATGATACGTTGCCGCTTGCGCCCGGAAAGGCTGCATTGTACGGAAGCGGGGCAAGAAAGACGATCAAAGGAGGAACCGGATCCGGTGATGTCAATGTCCGTCATTTCGTAACCGTGGAAGAGGGAATGGAACGCGCAGGATTTGAAATCGTGTCGAAAGCGTGGCTGGATGCTTACGATCAGGTACTGGTTGATGCCAGAGCTGTTTTTGTAGAACAGATAAAGAAAGAAGCCGCAGAACTGGGAATCAATGCAGTAATGTATGGAATGGGAAAGGCAATGCCGGAACCACAATATGAGATTGCCATGGATGCAGAATGTGATTTGGCAGTCTATGTACTTTCAAGAATTTCCGGAGAGGGTGCAGACCGTGATGTTTCGGCAGGAGATATTAATTTATCGGAGACAGAGATCCGCGATATTTTGTATTGCAGCAGACACTATAAAAAATTTGTACTTGTGCTCAATGTCGGGGGAATGGTCAATTTGGAACCTGTTATGGAGGTAAAGAATATCCTGCTTCTTGGACAGCTCGGAACACCGACGGGAGATGTATTGGCAGATATTCTGACAGGAGTAAGTAATCCATCGGGAAAACTGGCGATGACGTGGGCGCCGATCGAACAATATCCGTCGACAAAAGGATTCGGAGATATGGATGATACGGTTTATAATGAGGGGATTTATGTCGGATATCGTTATTTTAAGACAGCCGATGTGACACCGACTTTCCCGTTTGGATATGGGCTTTCCTATACGAAATTTGAGATTGGCACAGCAAGTGTAGCGGCAGATGAGAAAAAAGTTTCTGTGACAGTTCCGGTCACGAATGTCGGGACATGTGCAGGAAAAGAAGTGATCCAGCTGTATGTAAGCAAGCCGTATGTAAAGTTAGATCAACCATATCAGGAACTGGCAGCATTTGCAAAGACGAGCGAGCTGAAGCCATCAGAAAATGAAGAAGTGACGCTTACGTTTTCGCTGCGTGATCTGGCTGCATATGATGAAGAATTGGCAAGTTATGTGCTGGAAAAGGGTGTTTACTGGCTGCGTATCGGTAATTCTTCAGAAGATACGGTTGTATGCGCGGGATTAAAACTGGATGCAGATGTGATTGTAAAAGAATGTAAGACAATCTGCCCGGGAGCAGATATTCCCAAATTCATCCCGGCGGATGGAATGGAAGCGCAGGAAAGGGATGCACAATTGAAAAAAACGGAAGCTCCAGTGTACGAGCTTCATGCAGAACTGTTTCAGACAGAAAAAGTTACATATTCGGAAGAACCAACAGAAATTTTAAATAAAGGAACCGGTAGTTTTGAAGATGTAAAAAGCGGAAAAATTTCAGTGGAGCAATTCATCTCATCTCTTACAAACGAGCAGCTAGCATATCTGAGTATCGGGCTGTACGAAGATAATACAGGAATGGGATCGATGATAGGAGCAAGCGCTCAGACTGTGGCGGGAGCAGCAGGAGAGACGACAAAGAGACTGGAAGAATTAGGCGTTCCGAGTCTTGTGATGGCAGATGGACCTGCCGGCATCCGTATTTGTAAGATATACAAGATTGTAGATGGAAAAGCAAAAGGAGTGGACAATCCGCTGGCAGGAATGATGGAATTCATGGATCAGGAACAGCTTCAGATGATGGCTGCGATGGCGCCGAAGCCGACGGAAGAGGAAGAAAAAGCTCCGATCCATTATGCGTACTGTACAGCAATCCCGATCGGAACAGCGCTGGCACAGAGCTTCAATACCGAGATGTGTGAGAAACTTGGCGATCTGGTAGGAAAAGAGATGGAACAGTTCGGAGTTCATTTGTGGCTTGCACCGGCGATGAATATCCAGAGATCCCCGCTTTGCGGAAGAAATTTTGAATATTATTCCGAAGATCCGGTTGTAGGCGGACGGATCGCGGCGGCGATCACAAACGGAGTTCAGAAACATAAGGGATGTGGAACGACGATTAAGCATTTTGCATTGAACAATCAGGAAACGAACCGGATGGCATCCAACAGTATTGTATCGGAGCGTGCACTTCGTGAAATTTATCTTCGTACGTTCGAGATCTGCATCAGAGAATCTGCTCCGGCAGCAGTGATGAGTTCCTATAATCTTGTAAATGGTGAACATGCGAACAACAGTAAAGATATTCAGACTCATGTCCTCCGAGATGAGTGGGGATATGAAGGAGCGGTTATGACAGACTGGTATGCGGTTGGCGGAATGATCGCGGCAGCAGGTGGAAGAGAGAACAAGCATCCGGCAGGTCTTGCATCGGGATGTATCCATGCGGGAAATGATCTTGTTATGCCCGGAATGGAAGCGGATTTTGAAGAAATGTTGAGTGCTGTTGATAATCCGGAGGCAAAATATCCGATTACAAGAGCGGAACTTCAAGTGACTGCGAAGCGAGTATTGGAAATGATCCTCAAACTGGCTTAGTAAGATTTACGGTCGGCAAAAGAATTTCTTGGTAAAGTGACTTCCGGCGTGGTATAATAACTTTCGATGTAAAAGAGAGTATCGGTGTACAAGGAATAATAGGTTTTTGTACACGGATGCCGGAAACAGTACAGAGGAATCAGAAAATTCACTCACCACTTACACGAGAGGAGATTATAATGATTAAAGTACAGGAATACAGAGGTCATATCCGTAATTGGGAATCACTTTGCCGGGAACTGGGAATCGATACAGGTCTTTCCAGAGAGGAACGTGAAGAACAGATCTTAGTAAAGGCATATGAGACTTGGGGATGCCATATGGCGGATCATATGCATGGAATGTTTGCGTTTGCTTTGTGGGACGATGAAGAAAAGGAATTGTTCTGTCTGCGGGATCAGTTTGGAACAAAACCATTTTTCTATTATGAAACAGCAAACGGAGATCTGCTTTACGGAACATCGATCCGTCAGATCATGGAGCAGCCGGGATTTGTAAAAGAGCTGAATGAGGAGATGCTGCAGCTTTATCTGACATTGACATATGTGGCGGGAGAAAATACCTTTTTCCGAGGCGTGAAGAAATTACTTCCGGGACGCTATCTGATCTGGAAAAACGGAAAAATGAAGATCGCGCGTTACTGGAAGCCGGAATTCCATCCGGATGAAAGCAAATCGTTGGAAGAATGGGCGGATGAGATACACACAACGATCCAGACGATCATGCCGGAAGTGAAAGCGGCAGATGAGACTGCGGAATCGTTCCTGTCCGGAGGGGTGGACTCTTCTTATGTGCTGGCAATGTCGGATGCAAAGATGTCGGATTCCTGTGGTTATGAAGAAGCACGTTTTGACGAATCCGGTCTGGCGAAACAGACTGCGGATATACTTGGAAGAGAGAATTCAAGATGTCTGATCACACCGGAGGAATATTTCGGAATTGTACCGTGGGTAATGTATAATATGGAACAGCCGCTTGGTGATGCATCTGCAATTGCATTTGCGCTGGCATGCCGGGCGACGGCGGAGCACACAAAGTTGTGTTATTCCGGTGAGGGAGCAGACGAATTTTTCGGCGGTTACAATATGTACCGCAATGCAGAGCGGTATGGAGAGAATCTGAAAACGTTCTATGTCGGAAATACGAATATTATGAAAGAGGATGAAAAGCAACGGATCTTGAAACATTATGATCCGGATGTACTGCCGATCGAACTGGTGACAAGTATTTATGAAGAAACAGAAGACTTGGATCCGCTTTCTAAAATGTCCAATATCGATATTCAAATTTGGCTGGAAGGCGACATTTATTATAATGTAGACAGAATGAGCAGTGCAGCCGGTTTGGAAATCCGAATGCCTCTTACAGACCGACGGATTTTCGATATAGCATCAAGGATGCCGTCTCGTTATAAAGTAAATGAAGAGCAGAATAAAGTTGCATTCCGTACCGCGGCGGCAAAAGTTCTGCCGGAAGAGATTGCATTCCGTAAAAAACTGGGATTTGTTGTGCCGATCCGAATCTGGATGGCAGATGAACGTTATAATCAGGACGTACAGGCAAAATTCCATAGCGATTATGCGGAAAAATTTTTCAATCTGGATGAGATCAATGCGATTTTCGATGACTATGTCGGAGGAAATTCAGATAATTGGAGAAAAGTGTGGACAATCTATACATTCCTTGTATGGTATGAAGAATATTTTGTGAAAAGATAAATATGAAGAGAATGGGGGATTTTTAGGAACAAAAATATTCCATTCTTTTTTGTCCTGATTTTAGACAGAAGAGAAAGATAGAAAAAATAAAAGAGGAAAAAAGGATAATTATAGGAATGGTTTCTGTATCAGAAAATTTTATAATAATCAATAAAAGAAACGTATCAAAATGAAATTGACATTACTGGCTCAACGGGAATATCGCAACGAAGATATATAGAATGACACAGGTGGAAGTGAGGGCTTGATATGAATGTTCTTCAGAGTTTGACGGAATTATACAATCATCTTTCATTGGATAGTACATATAGAAATGTATGTAAAGGGATTCTGGAGAATCTGGATGAAGCGGCAAATGGAACTGTTTATGATATAGCAGAATTAACAAATTCATCCAGAACGACAGTATGGCGAATGGTACAGAAATTGGGATATAAGAATTTTACAGATTTTCATCATGAGTTGAGGAGAGCGGTCAAGCACTACACTTATTACAACAGACTTCTTCCCTCCGAGCAAAGTCAGGATGCCGCCAGTGTAAAGGATTTTATGTTGAGGCAGGTCATGCAAACTTATGAATTGATAAAAGATCAGATTGATACAAAGGAATTAGAACAGATTGCAGAAGATTTACATTTGGCAGATAAAGTAGTTTTTTATACACCCTATAAGAATAGCGCAATTTTATCGTTACAGCAGAATCTTGCAATGGAAGGACAGGAAACAGGATACTATTGCCTGCTTCCGGATATGCTTGAAGACAGCATAACATTGACGGAACAGAGCATTGTGATTGTTAATATGATTGAGCATGTGGAAACGATGGATATGGAGCTTGTATTTAATAATATTAAGAAAAAGAGAGCGAAGATATATGGCGTGTCAACACGATATGAGAAGTACTTAGATAAAGAATTATTTTATTCAGATAAGGATAAGATCGTAACAGGAGTATTGATGTTTGATTTATACTTTTTGATGTTGAGCGAGATATATCGGATGAAGTATATTGGGTAGATAGAAAAATAAAAGGGAGGACATTGGTTTCAAGATTGGAACTAATGTCCTCCCTTTTATTATATTATGTATTCCGTTGCAAGAGTAGATTTGGTTCCGGTGCTTATGATGCTTCCATCATGTGGTGCAGTAATTGGGATTCTTATATCTTCTCAACTTTTTTATAATTTATCAGATGAGGAATGTGCAAAAATACGACAGAGATTAGATCAGAAAGAAGCGCTTAGAAATAAAGCAGAACATTAAGAGGAACTTTGGTTTCAAATTTAGAACCAAAGTCTTATTGGCGAAATAATGTTGCGGAAGAGGAACGCTGATAAAAAAGATATTTTCTATAATAAAGGCACAAAGAAGAAAAAGAAGAAAATGAGGAAATGAAAGGAGATATTCAGAAATGAAGTATAGTTTATGTGCAGATATTATGTTCGTGGCAGTTGGAGAGAAAGGACCAATTTGGCCGGATACGGATGGCATCATTGAAGCCATGAAATTAGCAAAGAAGAACGGATTGACCGGAATTGAAATGTTTGGTCTGGAAGGCAGGGATCTGGAGCGGATTGCCGCTGCGAGCAGGGAACTGGGAATAGAGATCAGAGCGTGTGTTTCCGCAGGCGCTGCACTTTTAGGAAATCCTGATAAGACAGAAGAATTGGTTTCACTTTTTGAGCAGAGTGTTCCAAAGGCAAAACAGATCGGATGCAGTAACTTGATTTTAAATGCGGAGGAGTATGCAAGAAATCTTTCGTCGGATGAGGTTATCAAAGTTATGGAGGATGCGCTGAAACGTCTTGCCGTTATTGCTGAGAAAGAGGATGTAACTATATTGGTTGAGCCAGTGACAGGGGGATTCTTTACAAGTTCTAAACAGGCATTTGGTCTGATAGAAAAAGTGGGAAGTAAAAATGTAAAACTTCTTTATGATATTTTTCATTTCCAGAACATTGAAGGTCAGATCACAGAGACTATCAAGAAAAATCTGAATCTGATCGGAGATATTCATGGTGCAGGAGCACCGATGAGAGCAGAACTTACGGTAGGAGAGTTGGATTATGCGTTTATACTGAATACAGTAAAAGAACTCGGTTATGAAGGCAATTTCTGTTTGGAATTTTTTACATTTGAAAATCGTGATATGAAAGTAGAAGCATCTTGTAAAGTGTTGCCGGCATAATAGAAAAATAGAATATGTAAGGAAAAATATTTAAAAATTCAAGGAGAAAAATAAAATGACAAAGAAAAGAATTGGAATTATCGGTGTTGGTGAGATTGGAACAACAAAACATTTGACACAACTTGTAAAACATTCAGAAGAGGTAGAAATTGTTGCATTATGTGATATTCTTACAGAAAGATGCGAGAAGGCAAATAAAGATTTCGGTCTTAATGCTAAGATTTATACAGATTATAAAGAAATGTGTGCGGCAGAAGACATTGATGTAGTGCATGTTTGTACGCCAAATCCTCTTCATTGTGAGATGACAATTTACGCATTTGAACATGGAAAAGATGTTTACTGTGAAAAACCACTTGCATGTACATATGCTGATGCTCAAAAAATGCTTGAAGCGCAGAAAAAGGCTGGAAAGAAACTGACAAGTGGTACACAATGGCGTTATAATACAGCGCCGATGGAAATGAAGAGAATGTATGAGGCAGGTGAATTTGGAGATGTATACTATATCCGATCTTCACAGCTTCGTCCGAATCGACTTCCAGCATATGGTGTATATACAAACAAAGAATTAAACGGAGGCGGTGTATTAATGGATGGAGGTCCGCATTCTATTGACCTTCCAATGTGGCTGACAGATAATTATGAGGTTGCAAGTGTACGCGGAGTTACATTCGATAAGATGAAAAATTTCCCGGAAGGAAATCAGCTTGGACCATGGGATCCAAATAATTTTGATGTAGAAGATACTGCAATGGCTATGATTACAATGAAAAATGGCGCGATGTTTTATGTTGAAACTGCATGGAGAACAAATATGCAGCAGGAAGCACCCGGAATTATCTGCTCCGTAGCAGGAACACTGGCAGGTGCCGATATGGTAGGTCCGGGATTTGAAGATAGTGTCCGCATCACAAAGATGGTTAATGGAGAATTAAAAACGGAGATTACAAGCCCGGAAGCAAAGTATGATATGTGGGACTATGATATGACAAAATGGGTAGACTGCATTACAAAGGGAACGGATCCGGCAGTTCTTCCAGAACAGGCAGCAGTTGTCACTCGCGTCATTGAAGCGATTTATAAGTCAGCAGAAACAGGCGAGACTGTCGTATTTGATTAATGGCATTAGTGCCCTGGTTTTCCGGGGCACTAAAGTCGGTGAAACAGATTATGTAATAATGTTTAAATTCTTAAAAATATCGAATGTGATCTCCGCTGCATGGCTTCCGGTGGCATTGGTGTTTGCGCGGATATTAGTTGCAAAAAAATAGGTGGTATCTGTTGTTTCAACATAGCCGATAAACCAGCCGCTTATGTCTTTTTCGTTTACTCTTCCTGTTCCTGTTTTTCCGTAAAGTGCATAAGTATCGGACGAGGAAATGCATAGAGCATTTTTGACAGCCGTTATATTTTCAATGGAAAAATCAAAATTGTTGTTGTACAGATCAATCAATAATTCTACCTGTTCAACCGGGGAAATCTTCAGTGCGGATTCCATCCAGTAAGAAGAAAGATCTCCGGTTATTCTTTTATTTCCATAATTAATCTGTTCAAGATAAGAAATGATACGCTCTTTTTCCAGCTTTTTGTCGATTGTTTGAAAGTACCAGTTGACAGAAGATGCCATGGCGCTTGCTAACGTCTGATCTTGGTTCCATTCGGCAAAAGGATAAGTTTCTCCGTTCCATTTTATAGAAGTGTTTTCAGGGGAAATAGTCCCTTCTTCTAACCCGAAAAGCGCGCAGTATATTTTATAAGTGGAATCAGGGGCGAGCCTTTGCAATGCCTGCTCTTTATTATAAATATTCCAAGAATTTTCTTTGCTGTTATACAAAACAAAAGATCCGTTGTAATCACCGAAGATTTCCGAATGATCAGAATAGATAAGATTTTCGTTATCCGGATTCCATTGGTAACGATCATCATCCGCGGCGGTTGTGGAGATGAAAGGAACAAATCCGATGAGAAGCACAGATGTCAGAATGAAGACAAGGGTACTTTTCAGTCTGCGGATCCGATCGGGACGTTGATAAGAAGCAATATTTAAAATCCTGCGTTTCATTTGCTTTCGATTACCGCCAAGACCGGAAGTAAACGGAAATGGTGTGCATGCCAGTTTTTCGGCGAAATTGAGGAGCGTATTTCCATAATCGATATAATCTTTTTCGTCAAGTATTTGCAATACCGAAGCGTCACAGGCAAGCTCTCGTTCATTTCTCATTTCTTTTAGTGCAAACCACACGAATGGATGAAACCAATAAACAATACTTGCAAGATTCATCAGACAACCGATGAGAGAATCCTTATGTTTGTAGTGCTGAAGTTCATGCAGCAGCATATATCGAATGTCGTCATCACGAATAACCGTGTTATGATCGGAAATCAGATGAATGGGAAGATAAATTCTTGGTTTCCAAAATCCGACGATCATCGGAGATTTTAAAAATGCAGTGCTGTAAACAGGAAATTCTTTCGAAATGTTTAATTTGTGAAGACATTCCTCGTACAATCTGTAAATCAGTGGATTTTGCAGAGGAAGTGCAGAGTGTTCAATTCGGTGTAATTGTATTGCAGATCGAAAGAGCAGAAACACCATGAACAAAATTCCTAAAATCCAAATTCCGAAAAAGAGTAAGCTGATTGTCGGGGAAATCTGATCGTTTACGGAAAGTGCGAAATCATTCATCCAATCAGTTGTATGAGTCAGCGGTTGGGACACGGCGGAATCGATCCCGGAAGTAGAGGGCAAAATCGGAAACACAGCCTGTTCCATACTGCTTAAATAGGAGTTTAAGGAAAACGGAAGAAATGGAACAGTAAGTAAACCTAGTAAAATCAAACATAAATTATATTGCATGCGATTTGATAGAAATCCTCGGAACAACCATTTGATTCCAAAAAGCAGACCAATGATCCCGCTGAGAATGAGATTGCAGATCCCAAATCGAACCATGAAACCGGCAAGGGGTTCAAGCATCGGCATCACCGCCTTTTTTCACACTGTTTGAAAGAAGATCCCGGAGAGTGTCAATCTCCGCCTTTGAGAGCTGATCCTGTTCCAGATAGGAGGAAATCATTGCGCTCAGATGCCCGTTAAAAAAACGGTTCAGAAAGGAGTTGCTTTCCTGACTGATATAGTCGCTTTCCTTTACGAGCGGAGTATACACAAAAATACGTCCTTGTTTTTCATAAGAAAGAACCCCTTTTGTCACAAGACGTTTGATCAGCGTCTGGATCGTCTTCGGACGCCATGAAGTCGTTTTCAGCAAACGTTCCGTAATTTCATTTGTGTTGATCGGAGCATATTTCCAGATGATTTTCATCACCTCAAATTCTGCTTCCGAAATTTGCGGCAGTTTCGACATAAATCAGATCCCTCCAGTTTTTAACGTGAAATTCTTACACTTGTAATCAGATAGTATAACATTTTTAGCAAGATGTCAAATCCTTAGAAAGTCCTTAGAAATATCCGTTATTTTAATTTTGTCAAGATGAAAATGGCATAAAGGAGGAGAAAAAATTGGCTGAAAATATGGTGGAAGTAAAACATTTGACGAAAGTATTCGGAAAACAAAAAGCGCTGGATGATGTGAGTATCCATATTCCGGAACATTGTGTATATGGTCTGCTCGGTCCAAACGGAGCGGGAAAATCTACGTTACTGAAAATGTTGACCGGGATTCTGAGACCGACAAGCGGAGAGATCACGTTTGACGGACATCCATGGTCGAGAGAAGATCTTTGGAACATCGGATCATTGATCGAAACGCCTCCCATTTATGAAAATCTGTCGGCATGGGAGAATTTGAAAGTGCGTGCGCTGATGCTCGGCGTTTCCGAAGCAAGGATGCGGGATGTACTGGAGATTGTCCGTTTAGGGGATACCGGGAAGAAAAAAGCGGGAGCGTTTTCACTTGGAATGAAACAAAGACTGGGGATTGCGATCGCACTGCTGAACCGACCGCGTTTTCTTGTACTGGATGAACCGGTCAACGGTCTGGATCCGATCGGTATCCAGGAACTCAGGGAGATGATCCGTTCGTTTACGCAGCAGGGGATCACGGTACTTGTATCCAGTCATATTTTGAGCGAGATCGAACAGACGGCAGACCGGATCGGGATCATCGTCGGCGGGAAACTTGGTTTTGAGGGGTGGATGGATGAATGTGAAGATCTGGAAAAATTATTTATGAAGATCGCGGCAGAAAAAGGAGGGACACGGAGATGAAAAACAGGGATCAAAACAGCAGGCAGCAAAATAACATACCGGGGATGCGGAATAAGAGAGGTAATTATCTGCAGGCGGAATGGTTGAAGTACAGACATTCTTCCGCGGGAAAGCTTTGTATTTTTATGCCGCTTGTTACGGTGATCACGTCTGCATTTATGACGCATAAGTTCTTTACGGTTGACAGTTACAACTGGTGGTATACGATGATGTTTCCGGGGATGCTTTCGCTGCTGTGCGGGATTGTGATCGGAAAAGACCAGAAAATGAAAAATCATTCGCTTTTGAGCATTCCCTGCGACATGGGGCGTGTCTGGGATGCGAAAGTGTTTTGTGCGGCGTCATTTGGCGGAATCGGATGCCTTTTTCTTGGAAGTCTGACGATCCTTGTCGGTTATCTGTTGGAGTGGGGATTGCATTTTCAGTTTCAGATCCGCCCGTCCCTTGGGGCACAGATGCTTGCCATTGTTTTGATCTGGATCGGCTTTTTATGGATGGTACCGTTTGGGCTGTTTTTAACGAGGATGATCGGGAAAATCCCGGCGACGATCGCGTTGTTTGTCATGGCGATGGTCGTGGATACTTCGTATTCGCTGACGTCGTATTATTGGGTACTGCCCGGCGGAGTTACGGCAAGAATGATGTGTGTGGTACTCGGCGTATTGCCGAACGGTCTGCCTGCCAGACCGGGGGAAATGACATGGACGCCGCAGGTGATGGATCCGAATTCACTCTGGATCGGTACGATCTCTGCAGTGGTATGGTTTCTCATTTTGTGGATCGCAGGAAAAATCTGGTATGAAAGGCGGATGAAGAAATGAGTCGGGGAAATGTTCAGAATCATGTGCAGAATAATATTCAGAAAGATCTTCAGAAGAATATACGAGGGGGAGGCATACATATGATGCGGGCAGAGTGGCAGAAAATGCGGCATACGATCTTGCTGCCGATCCATGTGGTTGTCCCGCTTTTGGGGAGCGGTGTTTTTCTTCTTTATTATTGGATGGGAAACCGACATGGGATCACGGAGATTTCCGGTTTTATGCAGATCATGGGAACTGCGTTTCCGTTTCTTGCTGCAATGGTCTGCTCGCGGAGCATACAGCTTGAGGAGGATAATCATTTTCAAACGTTTCTCGGAACAACGAAGCGGTCAAAGGCGCTGTTTGCAAAATGTGCGGTGCTTCATATCCAGAGTCTGGCGGCAGTGCTTCTTGCTATCGGAAATTTTGCGGTCGGATACTATGTGTTGTTTTACGCAGAGATCATGAAGAACGGCGGGGCGGTATGGGGACAAAGCATCGGATGGATCTTCTGGGAGTTCTGGGGAATGGCGGCGCTTGCAATGTGGATGGGAAGTCTTCCGCTTTATTGGATCCATTTGTTTTTAACTCTGCGGTTTTCCAAAAATCTCTCTCTTGGATTCGGGGTGGCGGAAATGCTGATCTCGGCTCTGCTTCTGACCGGGCTGGGAACCGGGATATGGTGTTTTTTCCCGTGTTCATGGGGATCTCATTTCAGTACGGAAGTCCTGCAAAGATATATGGATCCAAATGGGTGGGAGACATGGGGGAATCTCCCATGGATCAAAATTTGTCTCTTGATTGCGGCGGCGCTTTGTGCCATACTTTTTTTATGGTTTCATCAGTATCAAGGGAGAGCGTGTGATGAGTAAAATATTGATCATAGATGATGATTTGGAGATCTGCTCGCTTGTAAAACGGGCATTGGAAAAAGAGGGGCATCAGGTGACGAGTCAGCCGGATCCCATACAGGCGGAGTCCATGCCTCTGGATTTGTTTGATCTGATCCTTTTGGATGTGATGATGCCCGGCATTGATGGGTGGGAAGTCTGCCGCAAGATCCGCCAGAACAACCAGACCCCCATCATTATGCTGACGGCAAAGGGCGAAACCTATGATAAGGTTCTGGGCCTGGAACTGGGTGCGGATGATTACATCGTAAAGCCTTTTGAAGCCAAGGAAGTGACGGCCCGTATCAAGGCTGTTCTGCGCCGCTGCGGCAGCAAGGACGAAGAAAACAAAGGCGTTTATGACTTTGATAACCTGCACCTGGATATGAACCGCTATGAGCTGAAAGTGAAGGGTAAAGTGGTGGATGCGCCGCCCAAAGAGTTGGAACTGCTGGCCTGCCTGGCTGGGCACCCCAACCGGGTCTATACGCGTGACCAGCTGCTGGACGAAGTGTGGGGCTTTGAATATTATGGCGACTCCCGCACCATCGACGTCCATGTTAAGCGCCTGCGCGAAAAGCTGGAGGGAGCCTCGGAACAGTGGAACCTGAAAACCGTGTGGGGCGTTGGTTACAAGTTTGAGGTTAAAGAATAATGTGCCGCGCCAAAAAAGAAGAGAATAACGGGGCAGCCCCGCTGCGCAGCGTAAGCGGGGAAGTGTTTGCAACCTTTGCCTCACTGCTGCTGGTGGCGCTGGTGTTGATGTGCATGCTGCAAACGGGGCTCTCCTGCGCGTACTTTGCCCAGGAGCGCAAAAGTGCCCTGACTGCCGTGCTGGACGGTGCTACTGCCATGGCGGAGACCTATGCTTCGGAAGGAAACATTGTGACCCTGCCCGGCGGGGACAATGAGTTGGTGGAGCGAGCCAAGACCGGCTTTGAACTGTTCAATACATCATCGGACGCACTTGTGTTTGTGGCAGACCGGGATGGCAACATCCTGATGCACACCGGCAAAGATGTAGCCGAAAGTGCAAAGATCCCGCAGAACTTGCAGGAAGAGATGGACAGCGGCAAGGATATCTTTCTTATGGGTACCATGGACGATACCCTGCACGATAAGTATTATATTGCGGGCCGCCGCGTGAATCTGGGCGGCAGCGAGGGTTATTTGTTTGCTGCAACACCGGTACATGCGCTGGCGGTCTATATCCGCTCCATCCTGACGATGCTCTTGCTGTCCTCGGCGGTCATCCTGATTGTCTGCGGCATTTTGTGCATGGTGCTGGCGCGGCGCATTACCTGGCCGATCGAACAGATCAGCCAGGCCGCCAAACGGCTGGGCGGCGGCGATTTCACCGCACGCGCCCCCGTAACTGGCTGTCAGGAGCTGGCGGATTTTGCCACGACCTTTAACAACATGGCGGGCCGCCTGCAAAACATTGATAACTCCCGCGGGCAGTTTATGGGCAACATTGCCCATGAACTGCGCACCCCCATGACTAGCATCAAGGGCTTTATTGACGGCATGCTGGACGGCACCATCCCGGAAAGCGAGTACAAGCATTATCTTGGCGTGGTATCGCAGGAAACCGGCCGCTTGGCCCGGCTGGTGCAGAACATGCTGGATATCACCAAACTGGAATCCGGCGAGGTGAAAGGTACTCCCAAAAATTACGATATCTGGTCCACCGTTACGGACGTGGTGCTTTCGGATGAGCGCCGCATTGAGGATGGCAAGATCGATATCCAGGGCCTTGGCCCCACGGGCACCATGGTGTATGCCGACCCGGACTTTATCCATCAAGTGGTCTACAACATTGTGGATAACGCCATCAAGTTTACCCCGCCGGATGGCGTCATCAAGTTTGATATCCAGCAGGAAAACGACATGGTGCGGGTGACCATCGAGAACACCGGCGACGGTATTGCGCCGGATGCCCTGCCCTTTGTGTTTGAGCGCTTTTATAAGGAGGACCGCTCCCGCGGCCTGAACACCCGCGGCAGTGGCCTGGGGTTGCATATCTGCAAGGTGCTGATCACCCTGTCCGGCGGCCAGATCAAGGCCGAAAGCGAGATGGGCAAATGGTGCCGCTTCACCTTTACCCTGCCTGCAGGCAAAACCGAGTAACAGCCCCAACCCCGGAATCGGATACCCGGCGACAATAGAATTGAAAAGGACCAAAGCCATTAGCTGAAAAGCGTGCGGCTTTGGTCCTTTGTTTATGGCCTATCTTGTGCAAAGAGCGTGGTGTGTTCCGGTGTGCTTCGCCTTTGCAGCGGCTGCCCCAGCGCCGGATAGAAAGCGCGCACGGGGCTGGCCGACAAAAAGGTACAAAACGTGGGACGATGCACAAGCACCGCCCCACGTTATTTTATATTGGCAGAAATAAGATCAGAAATAGCACTTGATGTTGAACTTATCCACGTTCTGCTTTTCTTCTACCACCAGTTTTTCATGGTTGAAGTCAAAATGCACGCTGCGGCAGTCATCCGTATTGCGGGTCAGGCGCAGCAGGGTGTCCACGCGCTTCTGCTCGTCCTTGGTATAGAACAGGTAGCTGGCGCCTTCGCGCTTGGCGCGGCCGGTGCGGCCGATGCGGTGGGTGTAATGCTCGTTTTCCTCGGGCACATCATAGTTGATGACGGCGTCCACATCCGAAACATCGATGCCGCGGGCGGCCACATCGGTGGCAACCAGCACATTGATCTCGCCGGCCTTAAAGCGCTGCATGATGCGGTTGCGTTCCGCCTGGCTCAAATCGCCATGCAGGCAGTCTACATTAAAATGCAGCCGGGCCAGCTGGTTTGCCAGCATGCCGGTGTTGTACTTGGTGTTGCAAAACACCATTACGCGCTTGTAATCCTTGCTGATGATGATCTGGGCCAGGTCAGCCAGCTTGTCGCGGCCGGTGGTCAGCAGCTTGTACTGGGCAATTTTGGGGCTGGATTCCTGCACCGGCTGAACGTCTACTTCGGCGGCGTTGTGCTGGTACAGCCAGCCGATATCCAGTACCTCGCGGCTGATGGTGGCGCTGAACATGGATAGGGACTCTCTGCTTTTCAGCAGGTCAATGATGCCGCGCACATCCTTGTAAAAGCCCATGTTCAGCATTTCGTCGGCTTCGTCCAGCACAATGGTCGTCACCTGCGAAAGATCCAGCGCATGGTGGCGGTAGTGGTCCATCAGGCGGCCGGGGGTGGCAACCACGATCTGGCAGCCGGCTTTCAGCTGTTTCTGCTGCTTTTCCAGCCCGGCACCGCCGTACACGCACACCACGCGGATCTCCGGCAGGAACTGCGCCAGGTTAGTCAGATCCTGTGCAATCTGCTGTGCCAGCTCACGCGTGGGGCTGAGCACAACGGCCTTGGGCGCACCTGCCGGGAAACCAGCGGCCTTTTGCAGAATGGGAATGCCGAACGCAACGGTTTTGCCGGTGCCGGTGGGGGCCTTGGCAATCATATCATGCCCGGCCAGCATCAGGGGAATGGCCTTCTGCTGGATTTCGGTCATCTCGGTATATCCCATTGCCTGTGTTGCCCGGATGATCTCCGGCCGCACGGAGGAAGAAAGTTCAGTGAAGTTCATAAATTAGTGTACACCTTTCGTGTTAGTTAGGGGTTAGGAGGGAGGAGTTAATTAGGAATGAGAAATTAGAAATTGGAATGAATGATAAATTTATATATAGGGCGGGGTCACTGACCCCGCCGGGGAAAAACGTAAATACTCGCAATAAACGTTGCAAACAATTTGTAGGGGACGATGCTCGGCATCGTCCCGCGTGTTAGGCTTTGCTGCATATTTCACCCTGAACTATGCCGCGTGCCCCTACGGGTTACGGGCAACATATATGGCTTTCCGACTTTCCCGAAAAAACGCTTTTTCCCATTATAACAGCAAAAGCCGGGTGCGGCAAGTGCGCACCCGGCAAAATGCGGTGTGTTTTGCGTTTTACAGCTCACAGGAGGCAAAACCGTCCTTGCCCAGCACCAGAACACGGGTATAGCCCAGTTCCTTCAGCTGTGCGGCGGCTTCCTCAAAGCCAAAGGTCAGGGCCTTGGCTTCGTGGGCATCGGCGGTAATGGTCACATTGCCGCCCATGGTCAGCCATTCTTTCAGGATGGCCGGGGAGGGAAAGTAATCCTCGCGGAAGCCGCGATAAACCGAGCTGGTATTCACTTCCAGCACGCAGCCAGCCTGTGCAGCGGCTTCCAGTGCCTTGTGGGCAGCGGCGGTGTAGCGCGGGTCGGATTCATCAAAAAACTTGCCGCTGCCGTTCACCTTTTTGATCAGGTCAAAATGACCCAGGATGGTGGGCTTTTTGGCGGCAACTGCGGCTACGTTGGCAAAATACGTTTCCACCACAGCAAGGCCGTCGCCGTCAAAGTCGTCCTGGATGCAGGCAGCCAGGTCCGCTTCGCGCCAGTCAATCTCGTAATATTTGCCGGTCTTGGGGCCCTTGACATAATGGGCGCTGCCGATCCAGTAATCATAGGCAGCCGGGTCGTCATCGCTGTACAGATCCCATTCCAGGCCGCACAAAATGTCCAGCTTGCCGGCATAGCGCTCTTTCAGCTTGGCTACCTGGGCGCGGTACAGCTGGGTGCGTGCATTGGTCATGCAATACTCAATGTCGTGCGGGGTGTGGCTGTGGCCAGAGAAGCCCAGCGTTTTCAGCCCGGCTTTCCAGGCGCTCAGGGCAAGCTCCTCCGGGGTGTTTTTGCCGTCACACAGCTTGGTGTGAACATGAACCGAACTCAGCAGATATTCCTTAGCCATTACTGCATCCTCTCCTGTTTCACTTTATGGTCAATAACATGGCGCTTTTCCAGTTCTTTGGTGATGTCTTCTACGGAAATGCCAAGTTCAATCATCAAAACCATCACATGGTAGGCAAGGTCGCTGATCTCGTAAACGGTTTCCTCTTTGTCGCGCTTGCTGCCTGCAATGATCACTTCGGTGGATTCCTCGCCGACCTTTTTCAGAATCTTTTCCAGACCCTTGTCAAACAGGTAGGTGGTGTAGCTGGCCTCTTTGGGGTTGGTCTTGCGGCCTTCGATCAGCTCATACAGCCCCTGCCAGGTGAACTGCTTCAGCTCATCGGAAACATAGACCGGGTTAAAGAAGCAGCTTTCCGCGCCGGTGTGGCAGGCGGGGCCGCTCTTGATGACATCCACGACCAAAGCGTCCTTATCGCAGTCTGCGGTGATGGAAACCACGCGCTGTACATTGCCGCTGGTTTCGCCCTTGCGCCAGATCTCCTGGCGGCTGCGGGACCAGAACACCGTGCGGCCCTCGGCAATCGTCAAAGCCAGGGTTTCGGCGTTCATATAAGCCAAGGTCAGAACCTCTTTGGTGTAGTGATCCTGCACAATGGCCGGAATCAGGCCGTTGGCATCAAATTTCAGAGTTTTGGAATTTTCGGTGATTTCCATGGCGAACTCCTTATCTAAAACGGCGAAAGGCTGGGTACACTCTGCCGGGCCGCAGATTCATGCGAACCGCACAGCCGGATTCCCAAAAGTTTCCCCATTCTCAGTAAAAAATTATAAGTATAGTTTAACGTGTTTTGCGTTGTTTGGCAAGCCCCAATTATATGGGCTGCTTTTGCCTGTTATACCCGCATCTCCACGCCGTTTTCACGCAGGTAAAGCTTCAAATCGCGGATGTCCACCTGCTTCGTGTGGAAGATGGAGGCTGCCAGCCCGGCGTCCACGCGGGGGTGGTTCAAGAACAGCTCCTTGAAGTCATCCATCTTGCCAGCACCGCCGGAAGCGATGATGGGCACAGCACAGCGCTGGGCCACGGCGTCCAGCAGCTCCAGGTCAAAGCCGTTCTTTACGCCGTCCGTGTCAATCGAGTTGACAACCAGCTCGCCCGCGCCGTTTTTCACGCCATGCTCCAGCCAGTCCAGCGCGTCAATGCCGGTGTTTTCGCGCCCGCCTTTGGTGAACAGCTTGAACTTGCCATCCACCCGCTTGATGTCCGCCGAAAGCACCACGCACTGATTGCCGTAACGCTGGGCAGCGGCGGAAATAATGGCCGGGTTCTTGATGGCACCGGAGTTGACACTTACTTTGTCGGCACCGCATTTCAGCACCCGGTCAAAATCTTCCAGGCTGCCGATGCCGCCGCCAACCGTCAGCGGGATAAAAATTTCGCTGGCAACGCGGCGCAGAATATCGGTAAAAATCGTGCGGCCCTCCACGCTGGCGGTGATATCATAAAACACCAGCTCATCAGCCCCGGCCGCGTTGTAATAGCGGGCCATCTCGACCGGGTCGGCCATATCCTGTAATCCGGCAAAGTTGACACCCTTGACCACACGGCCGTCTTTTACATCCAAGCACGGGATAATGCGTTTGGTAATCATGCGCCCAGCCCCCTTATTCCTGATACAGTGCCACAGCCTGTTTGAGGTCGATGGCGCCGGTGTAGATGGATTTGCCCAAAATTGCGGCGTGGCAGCCCATGGCCTGCAGCTCCGCCAGCTCTTCCATGCGGGCAATGCCGCCGGATGCCGTGATCTCCAGGCCGGAAATCTGCAACAGCTCACGGTACAGGTCCATGTTGGTGCCCTGCATTGTGCCGTCGCGGGAAATATCGGTGGCGATGATTGCCTGCACGCCAGCTTCGGCACAGCGGCGGCAGAAAGCAACGCCCGGTTCGGGGGTGACTTCTTTCCAGCCGTTCACAGCCACAAGGCCATCGCGCATGTCCACGCCAACGGCAATTTTGGGGCCGTATTTCTGCGCCATGCGGGCGGTAAAATCAAAATCCTTTACGGCAATGGTGCCCAGGATGCAGCGCCCCACGCCGAGGGAAAGATACTGTTCAATGCGGGATTCGTCACGAATGCCGCCGCCGACCTCGATAAACAGCCCGCCCTGCTTAGCAATGGCGGCAATGGTGGTCATGTTGGCGGTGGTGTCATCCTTGGCGCCGTCCAAGTCCACCACATGCAGGTACTTGGCCCCGGCGGCAATAAACTCCCGTGCCTGGGCGGCGGGGTCTGTATTGTAAACGGTCATCTGGTCGTAATCGCCCTGGTACAGGCGCACGGCCTGCCCGCCGCGCAGATCAATGGCAGGATATAACTTCATGGCTGCACCTCATAATTCTGCAAAGGCCCGCAGCATGCGCAGGCCGGTATCGCCGGATTTTTCGGGGTGGAACTGCGTGCCGTATACCAGGCCGTTTTTCACAGCGCCCGTTACCGGGATGCTGTACTCACTGGCAGCCAGCGTGTTGGCGGCACAGTTTTTGGCGTAAAAGCTGTGCACATAATACACATACTCACCGGGCTTGGTGTACTTGAACAGCGGGTCGTTTTCCCGCCCCGGCACAATGTCCAGCCGGTTCCAGCCGATGTGCGGCACTTTCAGGCTGGGGTCTTTCAAATCGTCTGCCAGCGGGCACACTTCGCCGGGAATCAGGCCAAGGCCGGTGTGTTCGCCGTACTCATAGCTTTTTTCAAACAGCAGCTGCATGCCCAGGCAGATGCCCAAAAGCGGTTTGTGCTCCACTTCCTGCTTGATAACGGGCACCAGGCCGGTGGCTTCCAGCTTGGCCATGGCATCGGCAAACGCGCCCACACCGGGCAGAATGATGTGGTCCGCCGCGCAGATGGCGGCAGCGTCGCGGGTCACTTTGGTTTCCAGCCCCAGGCTTTTCAGGCTGGAAGCCAGACTGAACAAGTTGCCCACGCCGTAATCAATAATTGCGATCATATACGTTCCCCCTTTTTGTATGCTGCTGTTGCAGCGCCCCTCTTAATACCTGGGGTTAATGTAGCCCCAGGGCCAGCCGGACCTCGTTCATTTGGATCTGGTCCGTGTCATATTGGTAAACCGTTCCATCGGCAAAGGTATAACGCACAAAAACGCCGGTGGGGGTTTTGGCGGTCTCTTCGGGTATTTCCACTTCCCACAAGTCCAGCACCGCGCCGCTGTGGTAGCGGACGGTGAGCGGCTCCCCCTGCGGGCAGCTTGGCTGCACTTTGCCCGCCCCGGCGGCGCAGATCAACCGGCATAACCGGCTGCTGGCATCCGGGTCCAGGGAGGAGGTTTCGCCGTTGCGGGTCAGCGCAGCGCCGATCTTGCCCGCGTTTTCCACACTGGCGGCAAAATCGGTGGAAAACCTGCGGTAGCGCTGGTGGTAACGCGCCGCCCAGCCAATGGTGCCAATGCAGATTACCAGAACCACACAGGCCGCCGCCAGGAACACCGCCCCGCCCCAGCCACGCCGCCGTTTGCCGGGTTTAATTCTGTCATACAGGTTCATGGTGTTCCCTCCTGATACAGTGGGTCCAAAACCCATTTGAGCGGGTTTTCGTCAATGTATTGCACAATGGCCCAGTAATCGGTTTCAGTGCGGATGATGTGGTCGTAGAAAGAGCGTTGGAATACGGAATGCCCGGCCCTGTGAGCAACGCGCCCTTTGAAAATGCGGACAATCTGGGAAATATTTGTAGGGGACGATGCTTGCATCGTCCCGTCCGCTTTGGGTTGGATGCCCACCAAAAAATGAATATGGTTTGGCATAATTACATAATGCAGCAAACCATCCATTTGCAATAATGCCTGTTCAGCAATGCGGCCCAGCGGTGATAATTCAATATGCACATCAGGGTTGAGCCCGTCATGCGGGCCGATGCGAGCATCGGCCCCTACAACTGAACCAAGGTTACATACACGGTTTTGGGTGCATATGGTAACAAAATACACGCCGCGGGCACTGTAATCATACCCCTTTAACCGGTTCCCTTTGCGGTCTGGTAATTCCGTTCCCATGCCACTTTACCCCAAAATCAAATCCAGCTCCTCAAAGAATCGCTGCATCTGTTCCGGGGTACCGATGGTGATGCGCAGATAATCGGAAAGGCGCGGGGCGCTGAAATAGCGGATCAGCACGCCTTTTTGCCGCAGGCGCTCAAAAATCTGTTTGCAGGGCATGCGGCTGGTGGTAACGAACAAAAAGTTGGTAGCGGAATCCGGCCCGGTAAAACCGCGCTCCCGCAGCTTGGTCATTGTGTCGGCGCGGGTGGCGCAGATCTTGCCCACCGTATCACGGAAGTAATTCTCATCCTCCATGGCGGCCACGGCGGCAGCCTGGGAGAGGGAATTGACGTTGTATGGGCTGTAGCTGAACTTGATGCGGTTCATATCGGCAATCAGCTCCGGGTTTGCCACGCAGAAGCCCACGCGGGCACCGGCCAGATTGTGGGATTTGGAGAAGGTCTGCACCACAATCACATTGTCATATTTCTTGGTCAGCGGAACGCAGCTGGCGTTTGGCCCGGCAAAATCAATGTACGCCTCGTCCACAATCACAATGCTGTCGGGGTTGGTGCGCACCACTTCCTCAATGGCGGCCACCGGCTGCAGCAGGGTGGTGGGGGCGTTGGGGTTGGCAATCACGATGGTCTCATTCAGGCCGTGGTACTTGCTCAAATCCAGCGAGAAATCTTCCTCCACCAGGATCACATGCTGCGGAATGTGCAACAAATCGCACAAAACCGGGTAAAAGCTGTAGGTGATATCGGCAAATGCCAGCGGGTGGGTTTCATCGCAGAAAGCGCGCAGCGCCAGCAGCAGGTTTTCATCGCTGCCGTTGCCGCACAAAATATTTTCCGGCTGCACGCCGCAGTGGCGGGCAATGGCGGCGCAGAGCGCGGCTTCGGTCAAATCGGAATACAGCCGCAGCCCCGGCACTGCTCCGGCCACCGCCGCCGCCACGCCGGGGGCAGGCGGGTAGGGGTTTTCGTTGGCGTTCAGCTTGACAAGGTCAGGCAGTTTCAGCTGCTCGCCGGGGGTATAAGGCTCCAGCGCAGCCAGCGTTTTGGTAAAATAACGGCTCATTTGGGTCACCTCTTTGTTGGTGCAGCAGCCGGGCCGCCGCACCGGATCAGGAAAGTCCGTGACATAACGTGTATCCTGCGCCCATTTGGCGGGGTTGGTGTCGATGTAGTGCCAGATGGTGTTGTAATCGTCCGGGGAGCGGATGATGTGGTCGTAATATCCGCGCTGCCAGAGTGCATGCCCGGCTGTTTTGTTGGTCAGCCGTTTCAAAGTGGAGATAAACATCGGGATGACCTGGCTTGCGCGGGCGGATGTAGGGGGCGGCGTCCTCGACGCCCCGGATGGGCCTTGCTGAATGGCAATCAATAAATGGATGTGATTGGGCATTACAACATATTTTTCAATCCGCACATGGGGATAAAATGCAATCATATTCCCCAACTGCCGTGCAACAATTTTACCGGTTGGTGACAATCGGGTTCGCGGGGCGTCGGGGACGCCGCCCCCTACAATCGTTCCAAAGGTGCAACGCTTGTTTTTGGAACAAATCGTAATGAAATACACACCGGATTGGCTGTAATTATATGTTGCTAAACGGTTGGCCTTCCGCTCCGGTACCCCATCCTTCACTGGTCTTCAAAACGGATGGTAACGCTCTTGGCGTGGGCGTGCAGGCCCTCATGCTCGGCAAAATCGGCAATGCGAGATTGAACTTTGCCCAAGGCATCGCGGGTGTAATAAATGAAACTGGACTTTTTCACAAAATCGTCCACGCCC
>ERZ773103.1105-NODE-1105-length-29711-cov-7.615828_pt1 | contig 29711 bp, 26 predicted proteins | sample MGYA00511118_ERZ773103 | MGnify/ENA primary metagenome ERZ773103 (study PRJEB29015, sample SAMEA2737821) | human gut metagenome | biome: human gut; feature: human-associated habitat; material: faeces | place: China | collected 2012 ... | reverse complement strand
AGAGCACTTGACTTTTAATCAAGTTGTCCGGGGTTCGAATCCCCGCACGCTCACTTAAAAGGAAGCGCACACTATAATAGGTGTGTGCTTATTTTTCTATTATTAGCTCTGTTGAATAAGAGTACAGAGCGTTGAATAGTTATATTGTATACGCGGATATGGCGGAATTGGCAGACGCGCCAGACTTAGGATCTGGTGTCACCGACGTGCAGGTTCAAGTCCTGTTATCCGCACTAGAAAACGCAGTATGAGAAGTGATTTTCCATACTGCGTTTTTTATGTGCTATCGTATTACAAATCTTCTTATCAGGCAACTGATCGCTCCTGCGATGCAGATCGGAAGCAGCTTCTGGCAGAGACTTCCATACACCATCAGGCCGCCCTGTAATCCTTCCAGTGCTTCCGGAGATACCGGGATCATGCTGTATAGAATATAGGACAGGAAAGAAGTAACACCAATGAAGAGAAATGAGAATAATCCCCGTCCGGTATCTTGGTTCTGCCCATTATGCCCTTGCTTGCCGCGTCCCATCAGTACCCAGAAAAAGGTAATGATTTCGTAAAAAATGAGAACTCCGGCGGTGCCGAGATATGCCATTAATATATAATTCTTCTCTTCCGTAATCAACAGAGGATTACCATATGTACTGCAATTTTTACCAAAAGTAGATGCCAGTAGACAGATGATCCCTGCAATCAGGATTAAGGTAGCTGCTTTTAATATCATATTCAGTATCTTGAAGATTAGTCGAGTACCGGTCTTGGCTGCTTTGGCAGCCGGTGATACGACATTTGGAAGACTGTGCTTTTTCTTGGACTTGTTAGAATCCTTTCGTTTGGACGACTTGGAATTGTTGCGTCTGTTGTCGTAGTCATCTTCATCATAATCGTCAATATCGTAGTCATCGTCGTTATCAAATTCATCATCATAGTAATAATCATCCGGCTCATTATCGTCTTCTATAAAACTGTTTTTCAGAAGATCATCCAAATCATCTTCATAGATTACTTCAAAATCATCATCAAAAAAATCCTGCGTATCGTTTTTTAGATTTTTACGTCTGTCTTTTATCTTTGCCATTATATAAATCCCCCTTATTCCAATCTATTTTAAAATGTGTATGCGCAAGACACAATAGATGTCACAGAATTTTCATGAAGACATAAGGAAATCTTCAGAAATGATGCTTTTGGCAAATGTTTGTGGAAGTGCTGCGCGAATTGTCAGAAAAATATATTCTCTTGCGGTGATATGCTTGCGTAAACAGGGGAAACTGGTATAATGTTAGCATAAATGTGTAAATGTAGAGTTTTGTGAAAGACAGATTGCAGGAGGAAAGGCTTTGAAATATGATTTTACAACAGTGATCGACCGGCATGGAAAGGATTCGCTGGCATTAGATGGACTGGGAGGAGGAGACCATTTTTCACCTGATTGGCCGAAAGAAGGATTTGATGTAATCCCGATGTGGGTAGCGGATATGAATTTTCCGACTGTACCGACGATTCAGGAAGCGATCATAGAACGGGCAAAGCATCCGATGTTTGGATATTATCGCCCGACAAAAGAATATTACCGGGCAATTATTGACTGGCAGAGAACACGCAACGGTGTGAAGGATCTGCAGGTACGGGATATCGGCTATGAAAATGGAGTGCTTGGTGGTGTGATCTCAGCGATCTCAGCATTTGCATCACCGGGAGACAGCATTCTGCTACACAGCCCGACATATATGGGATTTACCAGATGTATTACCGAGAATGGTTTTCATATCATACATAGTCCGCTGAAGCAGGATGAAAATGGAGTAATGCGGATGGATTATGAAGATATGGATGATAAGCTTCGCAGATACCATATTCATGTGGCGGTCTTCTGCAGTCCGCACAATCCATGTGGACGCGTGTGGGAGCGAGAAGAGATTGAAAAAGCGATGGAAGTATATCGGAAGAATCAGTGTATTGTAATATCCGATGAGATTTGGTCTGATCTGACATTGAATGGTCATAAGCATACGCCGACACAATCTGTGAGCGAGGATGCAAAAAATCGAACGATCGCATTTTATGCGCCGAGCAAGACGTTCAATCTTGCAGGACTGATCGGAAGTTATCATATTATTTATAATCCATTTCTGAGGGATCTGGTACAGAACAAAGCCAGCAAGTCGCAGTATAATGAGATGAACGTATTGTCTATGCATGCTTTGATCGGAGCTTATCAGCCGGAAGGAGCAGAGTGGGTGGAGGAACTCAGGAAGGTACTCACAGAGAATACGGAGTATGCGTGTGAACATATCTGGCAGAATTATCCAGGTGTGAGAGTGAACCGACCGGAAGGAACTTATATGCTGTTTCTGGATTTGAGTGAATGGTGTGAGACGAATGGGCAGACACTGGATGAAGTGATGAAAGCCGGCTGGGATGTGGGCGTGGCATGGCAGGATGGAAGACCGTTTCATGGTCCATGTGCGATCCGGATGAATCTGGCACTTCCAATGAGCAGAGTGCAGGAAGCATTTGACAGACTGGACAAGTATGTGTTTGCAGTAAAATGACAGGAGGACGATAGATGCTTCAGGGAATTGAACAGATATTTGATAATATTACAGAGATGATTACGGGATTAAAACGGACGACATATCAGGAAAAGTTTAAAACATTTCAGGCAGAATACGGATACTATTTTGAGGAAATGAGTGCTTATATGAAGGAAACAGAGAATCATGAAGCGGCGGCAGAGGCGGTTGGTATCCGTCTGATGCATGCGGCAGAGAAAAAATGTGGTAACAGACGTGGTAAGCTGGATGGAAGGACGCGATCAGAACTCAGTCTTTTTATGGTGTATTACATATTTCCTTCTATATTAAAGCAGGGAGGCGATATGGAGACACTCGCAGAGGGAGTGCTGAAAGTGAGCAGAAAGACGCTTCGTAATAAAGAGCTTCAATGTGCAGATTATGACACAATCTATTATGGATTCAGTGATAAAATTCTGGGTTTTATTACCCGGAGAAAATAATAACAGGGTTTTGAACCCAGATAACATCAATACGAATTGGAGGAAGACAAGATGGCAGAAAATAAGAAGATCCCTTACAAAATTTATCTGGAAGAGAGTGAGATGCCAACACAGTGGTACAATGTGCGTGCAGATATGAAGAATAAACCGGCACCACTGTTAAATCCAGCTACCTTGGAGCCGATGAAGCCGGAAGAACTGGAGCATGTGTTCTGTAAAGAGCTGGTACAGCAGGAGTTGGATGATACGACACCGTATTTCGATATTCCACAGGAGATTCGGGATTTCTATAAGATGTACCGTCCGTCACCATTGGTTCGTGCGTATTGTCTGGAAAAAGCGCTGGATACGCCGGCGAAGATTTATTACAAATTTGAGGGAAATAACACATCAGGAAGTCACAAGCTGAATTCTGCGATCGCGCAGGCATATTATGCAAAGAAGCAAGGATTGAAAGGTGTAACTACCGAGACAGGAGCCGGACAGTGGGGAACCGCGCTTTCCATGGCTTGTTCTTATTTTGATTTGGACTGTCGTGTCTATATGGTAAAATGTTCTTACGAACAGAAGCCGTTCCGACGTGAAGTTATGCGTACTTACGGTGCGCAGGTTACACCGTCTCCATCTGAGACAACGGCTGTAGGACGTAAGATTCTGGAAGCACATCCAGGCACAACAGGAAGTCTTGGCTGTGCAATATCGGAAGCTGTAGAAGATGCTACTACGCATGAAGGATACCGTTACGTGTTGGGATCTGTATTGTCGCAGGTACTTCTCCATCAGACAGTGATCGGTCTGGAGACAAAAGCAGCATTAGACAAATACGGCATCAAACCGGATATGATCATTGGCTGTGCCGGTGGTGGATCTAACCTTGGCGGACTGATCTCACCATTTGTAGGTGAGAAGCTGCGAGGTGAGGCAGATTACCGCATTATCGCAGTAGAGCCGGCAAGCTGTCCAAGTCTTACCCGTGGTAAATACGCATACGATTTCTGTGATACCGGAATGGTATGCCCGCTGGCGAAAATGTATACGCTTGGCAGCGGATTTATCCCGTCACCGAATCATGCTGGCGGACTTCGCTATCATGGCATGAGTTCTATCGTATCACAGCTTTATGATGATAAACTTCTGGAAGCTGTATCAGTAGAACAGACAAGCATATTCGAAGCGGCAGAGAGATTTGCAAGAGTCGAAGGTATCCTGCCTGCACCGGAAAGCAGTCATGCGATTAAGGTGGCAATTGATGAAGCATTGAAGTGCAAAGAGACCGGAGAAGAGAAGACTATCGTATTTGGTCTGACCGGAACAGGATACTTTGATATGGTAGCATATGGTAAATACAATGACGGTGAGATGTCGGACTATATCCCGACTGATGAAGATCTGGCAGTAGGATTTGCAGGACTTCCGAAAGTAGACAAGTAAAAGGCAGCATAGGAGAGAACAAGCATGATTAATAAACTTACTTATATAGAAAGTACAGGAGTGAATCCATATAAGAATCTGGCAATGGAAGAGTATCTGTTTTCCCATTGTGGAGAGGATGAGGCGATTCTTTACCTCTGGCAGAACCAGCATACAATTGTAATCGGACGAAACCAGAATGCATGGAAAGAGTGTCAGATCAGCCGGATTGAAGAAGATGGTGCAGTGATCGCAAGGCGGTTATCCGGGGGTGGTGCAGTATTTCACGATCTGGGTAATCTGAACTTTACATTTCTGGTAAGCAAAGAGAATTACGATCTGAAAAAACAGTTAGATGTAATCCTGAAAGCGGTACAGAAGCTTGGCATTCATGCAGAGGCATCCGGAAGAAATGATATTCTGGTGGATGGCAAGAAGTTCTCCGGCAATGCATTTCACGAGCACAGAGGACGCCGGTATCATCACGGTACACTGATGGTAAATGTCAAATTGGATGAGCTGAACAAATATTTAAATGTATCGAAGAAAAAGCTGGAATCCAAGGGAATTGCATCGGTACGTTCCAGAGTGACCAATCTGTTAGAGTATAATCCGGAGCTGACAATTGATGCGCTTAAGAAAGCACTTCGTGAAACCTTTGAAGAAGTATACGGATACGAAAGCAAAGAAATTAAAGAGACAGATCTTGACCAGAAAGAAGTAGATACATTATATGACAAATATTCTTCATGGGAGTGGATCTACGGAAGAGAATTTGAATTCCAGTATGAAGTATCCGAACGATTCGACTGGGGACAGATAGACATGCAGTTCCAGGTAGATAGCGGCATGGTGGTAGATGTAGCTGTATATTCAGATTCCCTGAAGCCGGATGTAATAGGTCAGATTCCGGAGCAGTTAAAGGATCAGAAATATAATAACCAGCTCATGGCAGATCGTATCAGAAGACTGCACAGTGAAGATGAGCAGGGAGAAAAGATGTTCCGGGATATCGAAGGATGGATCCGGAAGGTGGAATTGTAAGAAGAAAGTAGCGGCAAGAGGTCTGCTGCTTATGAAGAATGAATGAGAAACCGCCGTATTTGTGGAAAACAAACCATAGATACGGCGGTATTTATATATAAGATGTTAGGGCAAAAATCAGGCTTGATTATTATATTACCGAAAAATGGTAATATTTAAAATAAATGTTAAAAATAAAATCTTTAATCTTACATAAAAACAACTTGCGATTCTTATGTACACGTGATATTGTATGTGTACAAAGATTACGTCGTATATTTTAATCAAAGTAACTTCAAGAAATTTTCCGGCATCAAGGTCAGATGTTCCGACATTTCCAGGATGAAAACAAAAGAAAGACACAAAACTGTAGAAATAGGGATGCTATACTATTTTCAAGATGAATCATTTGTGATATGATAAATGCAAGAAAATATTCCTTTCTATAGAGGTGTCGAAGAGAGGAGTATTGTATGAATAGTATAGGATTATGTGAAAACCAGAATGATTTTATTATGCTTCCCAAGGTGGATTTTTGCTTCAAAGAAATGATGCAGAATGAAAAGGTGAGGCAGGGGCTGATATCTGCATTGTTAGATGTATCACCAGAAGAAATCGGCAAGACTACATTATTGCCTACAGTTTTAAGGAAAGAATTTAAAGAAGATAAGTACGGCATATTGGATGTTCGAGTTCAGCTTATTGATGGGACGCAGACGGATCTGGAGATGCAGGTAGAACCTTTTACATACTAGGTGAACCGGATTCTGTTTTACTGGTCGAAAATGTATATCGATCAGATCGAATCAGGAAAGGGATATGATGAACTTCAGAAATGCGTTCATGTAAGTATTCTTGCTTATGAACATTTTAAGGATGACGAGAACTGTTATCATAAAATCGGACTGCGTGATATGGCTACAGGAGAGCAGTATAGTGATCTGTTGGAGTTACATTTTCTGGAGATTACGAAAGTACCACCGGTAATGGCAGATGAAAAACCGATCGTCCAGTGGATCAGATTCCTTGGTGGAAGCAACAGGGAGGAATTAAAAGCTATGAGTGAACGGAATGAGTATATTCAATGTGCATATGAAGAATTGGAACGACTGAGCCTGGATAAACAGAAACGATTAGAATACGAGACAAGACAGAAGAATATCAGAGACTATAACAGTCAGATGAAGAGTGCGCGAATCCAAGGAGAAGAAATAGGAATGCAGAAGGGAAAACAACAGGCCGAAGAGCAAATTTTAGCTTTGGGGAAAGCGTTGCAACGGGTGGGACGTTCAGAAGAAGCTATTAAAGCAATGACGGATGAGAAGTATTTGAAAAAATTGCTAAAAGAATTTGGCGTTTTGTGATATTTGAGTTCGAAATGCTAGAGTATATCAAACATTTATTTTTGGATATGAAGAGTAACTAGTATTGTTAGATTAAATTATTGATATCTGGGAAATGAGGGAGAAAGCAAAATGTTTTAAAATTGAATAGAATACCAAAAGAAACTGCTGCTTTACAGGTTGTTTTGTAAAGCAACAGTTCTTTTGGTTGATAGATATGGATAACATCCTGATGGATTTAAGTGAAATCACTGGTTGAAGGTGATTAAACTTCTTCATCTACTACGATTAATTCGGTGTGTCCGTCATTGGCTTCCTTTATATAACGGAAGTCAGGTGTTTTGTTAGTAATCACGGTCGAGATATCCTTCATTTCAGCAATGGTGTGAAGTGAAATCTTGTCAAACTTATTATGGTCTACGAGAAGTACGGAATTTCCGCTGATCTGAATGGCAACTTTTTTGACATCGCCCTCCACCTCGCTGGAATTGGTAATACCATGTGAGATAGCAATGCCATTGCAGCTCATAAAAGCAATATTAGCGTTCAGACCTTTGAGCTGGTTGATAGACTGAATTCCGCTGTAGGACATGGTGCCACGATTCAGCATACCGCCAATCATCATAACATCAATATTGTAATGAAATGCTTCTTGCATGACATATATGCTGTTGGTGATTACGGTTAAGTATTTAAAACCGCTCAAATGACGTACCATATGTGCGACAGTAACACCGGATCCCAGGAAAACAATATCATTATTGGTCACTAATTCGCAGGCTTTTTTTGCAATTCGATCCAAATTAGGTTCATATTTGAGCATTTCAATTGGCTGTTGTTCCTGTGCCAGCGAAGATGGATCACTTGGCAGTCTTCTGGCACCGCCGCGGATGCGGAGCAAACGTCCTTCGGCATCTAAAAAGTCGATATCTCGTTTGATAGTGCTCAGCGAAACGTCACAATATTCCCGTAGTTCTTCATAAGTGCAGATTTCATGATTTTTTAAGTAGTTTTGAATTTCATTCAATCTCTTTTCTTGCATAATAGTTCCTATTCTTTTAAGCCTTCAATCTGGCTCCATACCGGATCCATTGCATCAATGATAGCGCAGTATGCAGCGTATTTCTTTTCGTAATAAGCGTGCTTTTCAATATCTGGCTCGTATATTTTTTTGATTTTTACCCATTTTTTGGCGGCATCCTGCAGAGAGTCAAACACGCCTGCATTAACTCCGGCACAGAGGGCGACACCCATTGCTCCGAGCTCTTCGGCTTGTGAAATTTCAACACGGATGCCAAGAATATCAGCAAACATCTGCATCCAGACTTCAGAACGGGTGGCTCCACCTGCCATTCGCACTACAGATGGATTGTCGCAGTATGGAAGAAGACGACTGATGTGCATTTTGTGGCAAAATACAACGCCCTCAAACAATGCGCGCATCATATCTGCGATAGTGTGGTTATTTTGAAGACCGATAAATGCAGCTTTGGCATCGATGTTTACATTGGAATCGTAGATGAACGGAAGGAAAAATACTGAGTTTTTATACAGTGTGGAATCAACCATTTTTCCATAAGTCGTATATACATCTTTGGAACGTTCCATAAAAGTATCGATAAACCATTCCTGGGTAGAAGCGGAAGTAGAACTTCCTTCCATGTAGGAAATGTATCCCGGCAGACCGTAATAGTACTGCATAAAAATGTCTTTGTCATCGACAACATCCTTCTTCAGAATACTATTAATGCCCCAGGAACCGACAATTATACCTAGTTGGTTTTCTTCGACAATACCGGCAGAAAGAATCGATGCGCTGATGTCGAATAAGCCACCAACTACAGGAGTTCCTTCCGCAAGTCCTGTGAGTCTGGCTACTTCGGTGGTGATTGTGCCGCCGGTTTCGCAGCTTTCGATGATTGGTGGAAAGATGTGTTTGTATTCAGCAATTCCAAATGCTTCAAACAGATTGTCCGCGTACTGGCCGGTTGCCATGTCGACAACATTCCAGCTAGATGCTTCTGTGATTTCACATACAAAATTACCAGTTAATATGTAACGGATATAATCTTTGACGCTTCCGACGTGAGCTGTTTTGTTGAGGACTTCTGGTTCGTGGTCCTTAAACCAGGCAACAATCGGGCTTGTCTGTCCTGTCCAGAGTTTGTTCCGAATCTGTGGAAATACAGAATCAAATGTGCCATCGGTGAGCCATTTCTTGATGTAACCCTTAGAGCGGGCATCGCTACTGAGGATACCAGGCCATGTAGGAGCCCCATCCTTATCGACCATATAGGCACCGTTGCCCTGTCCGGTTATACCGATCGATAAGATTTCTTTTCCGTCTTGAATGCCGGCTTTTGCAATCACATCTTTGATTGCTTTTAAAGACATATCCTTCACTTCGTACATGTCACGTTCGTTTTGACCGCTATGCGGATAGGAAATGTGCAATTTTTCACCATGAACGGCAATTTCGTTACCGTCCATATCGTATATTGCAGCTTTAACCATTGTTCCACCGATATCAATACCCATTAAATATGCCATATCAATTCTCCTCTCTTGTTTGATATGAAGTGATTTCTATATCATTTGCCGTAAGAATACCATAATTAACAGATAAAGTCATTTAAATGTCAAAAGTGGTTGAAAATAAACAAAAAAGAACTATTTTGATATAGAAAAGACCTAAAATACAGTTAGAAATGAACTAAAATGAACCAAAATGCCGGACAAAGTTGTCCGGCATTTCATTAATAAAGAATAAGCAAATATTGAAATTACTGTCCAACATTAGCCCAAACAGCTACACACTCAGCATTCTGTTCTTCTGTGAGAAGTGCTGGCTCACAAACGCCAGCAGCAGAAAGATAAGTGATGGAAGATGTTTCAAGATATACAGCAGCATACAATGCTTCATGCAGATCCTTTCCAACTGTGATAACGCCGTGATGTTTCAGAATGACTGCAAGCTTGTCACCGATATAGTCAACGGTCAACTGTCCCATGGAAAGATTTCCCGGTGGAGAGTAAGGTGCTACGGTAACTGCACCACGAGTAGCGTTGGCAAGAGTGGTCAGGCATGCCGGCAATTCGTCTGATACAAGTCCGACTGCTGTTGCATATGGCTGGTGAGTATGCAGGATTGCATTGACTTCCGGCATATTATCAAAAATGTAAAAAAGTGCCGGAGTGTCAACAGATTGTTTACGAGTTCCCTCTATAATGTTTTTATCTTTGTCAAAGACGATCATATCGTCAGGTGTCATTATTTCATAAGACATACCGGATGGTGTAATGATAATATCACCGTTCGGCATACGGAGGCTGACATTACCTCCTGCGAGTGCGATCAGATTATTGCGTTTCATTTCCAGCGCAGTTTCGATCATTTCCTGTTTTTCTTGTTCGTACATTACTGGCTGCTCCTTTCATATTTGTCTTTGATGAAGCTTAAGGCGTCTTTCGCTGCCTTATAAGGATCTTCATAATTCTGTGCCCACATTTCAAGTGTCATTGGACCGCTGAAATTAATCTCGCGAAGTGTTTTGAAAAATTTGATAAAATCAACATTACCATTGCCAAAAGGAATATCCCTTACTTTGCCGACAACGGTATCCTTCACATGGGTAGCTACAAGGTGCTTCTTTGCAAGACGATACTGGTCACATGACCAAGTATTCCCCTTGCCTGTTGAATAAAGATTGGCAATATCCGGGAATATCTGTAGCCAAGGGGAATCCACATGTTCGATGATCTGCAGACCCTTCTCCAGAGAATCCATTGTATCGATATCCACATTTTCCAACGCTAACATGACACCGCAGGAAGCAGCTTCCTGTGTGAGCTTCGCCAAATTTTCAAGGAAAAGCGCATATGTTTTTTCATTGCGAGTATTGTAATACTCGTCGTATGCCATAGGCTGAATGATGCGAAGACCAATTTCAGCAGAAAAATGAATGGCATCCATGGTAAGTTTCATACCCTTTGTTGCAAGTTCAGGGTTCTCACTTCCGATCGGGCAGTTACGTGTACCACTCAGACACATGGTCATGATCGGCATGTCGTAAGCTTCGATTGCCTTTCGGATCTCAATGATCTCAGATTTATCTGAGGTAACGCGTGCCTGAAATTCTTCACTTTCATCTGTGCTGAGTTCGAAATAATCGAATCCGAGATCCTTCGCAATACGAAGTTTTTCGGAAAGTGCAAGATCTCTTGGCAGTGCTTTTTCATAGAGACCAAATTTATGCTGTATCATAATTTCTCCTTTGAACGAAACAATTTTGTTAATTTTTTGAATATAATACATCTGGTTCATTATTGGTCGACTTCATTATTCACGTGCAAATAAATTCTAGCATGTGAAAATAAGACAAGTCAATTTTCAAATATATTGCAAAAGTGTAGAAAAAAATGACCTGTTTTGACACGCAATCGGTATTATTAATCCAAACGAATCCAAATGATTCGAACTCATTGACGAAGTGCACAAAAAAGAATAGAATTCAAACTAAAGTTGATCGATTTTCACAATAACGTGCGTGGTGAAAAGAGCTTTTGGCAACAAAAGTAACAAAAGGGAGAAGAGAAAAAAGGAGGTTATTGTATGAAAAGAAAAATAATCGCATCGTTACTGGTGTTAGCGATGGCGGGATCGTTGCTGGCTGGATGTGGCAACAAAGCTTCAGATTCAGGAAGCTCTGATGGTTCAAAATCCAGCAAATCATCAGCATCGGAGCTGAAAGGTGATTCAAGTGAGAAGTACTATATGTGCGTACCGATTTCTGGTGTAGAGTATTGGTATCCGGTATTCCAGGGAATGAAGGAAGCGGCTAACGCACTTGGCGTACAGGCTTACTATATGGGAACACCTGAGTGGGATTCTTCAGCACAGGCAGATGTATTTAATCAGATCATGGCACTTGATCCAACCGGAATCCTGCTGCACCCGACAGACGGAGATGCATTTGTTGATCCAATCAACAGTGCAATCGCAGATGATGTTCAGGTTGTAACATTTGCAGCTGATTCACCAGATTCTAACAGAACAGCTTATGTAACGTCTGATAATAACAAAGAAGGTTCTACCGCTGCAAAGGAAGTAGCAGAAGAAATCGGTGGTAAGGGATCTATCCTTGTTATGAGAAATCCAGGACAGACAAATCACGAGACACGTGACGATGCTTTCATTTCTTACATTAACGAAAATTACCCGGATATTAAGATTTATGAAGAGAATTCCGGACAGAATGCAGACGCTACTTACACAGCAGTCATGACAACATATCAGAAAGATGCTAACCTCAAAGCCGTATTTACACCGGAAGCTTCTTCAGCAGTAGGTGCAGCTCAGGCAGGTCTTGAGATCGGTAACGGCGATCAGGCTCTTGTATGTGCATGTTGTGATACTTCAGAAGAGATTCTTGACCTTCTGAAAGCAGGACAGTTCTTCTCAGCAATCGCTCCTGATCAGTATCTGCAGGGATACATGGGAATGCTGGATCTGTTCTTTGCAGCTCATAATGAAGTTCTTGAACCAATGAATGGTCGTGCAGACGCTGGTGAGAACTTATGGCAGAGCCCGTTTATGGACAATGGTCTTTCAATCGTAACAGCTGACAATGCAGATGATTTCTATCTTGATGCATATGCAGAAAAGCTTGGCTACAAAGACAGTGAAGAAATCCTTGAGCCTTTGGAAGAGCCAGAAGGCTGTGGATTTGGTGATGGATCAGGCGAAAAGTATTATATGTGTGTACCAATCTCTGGTGTAGAGTACTGGTATCCTGTAATGCAGGGTATGAAAGATGCAGCTAAGGCTCTTGATGTAAGTGCATACTACATGGGAACACCTGAGTGGGATGCTTCTGCACAGGCAGATGTATTCAGTCAGATTATGGCTCTTGATCCAACTGGTATTCTGGTTCATCCGACAACAGCAGAAGCATTTGTTGATCCAATCAACAGTGCAATCGCAGATGATGTTCAGATCGTAACATTCGCAGCTGATGCACCGGACTCAGAAAGAACAGCGTATGTAACATCTGACAATACAAAAGAAGGTGACAGAGCAGCTCAGGAAATCGGTGAAGCACTCGGAGGAGAAGGCTCCGTACTCGTTATGAGAAATCCTGGACAGACAAACCATGAGAATCGTGACAACGCTTTCATCGCTTACATGGAAGAAAATTATCCGGACATCACAATTTACGAAGAGAATTCTGGACAGGATGCAGACGCTACTTATTCAGCAGTTATGACTACATACCAGAAAGATGCTAACCTCAAAGCCGTATTTACACCAGAAGCTTCTTCAGCAGTAGGTGCAGCTCAGGCAGGTCTTGAGATCGGTGGCGGATCAGAACAGGCACTTCTGTGTGCATGCTGTGATACATCAGAAGAGGTTCTTGACCTTCTGAAGGCAGACCAGTTCTTCTTTGCAATTGCACCAGACCAGTATCTGCAGGGATATATGTCTATGCTTAACTGTTACTTTGCAGCACACAATGAAATTTTACATCCTATGAATGGTCGTGAAGCAGCTGGTGAAAACCTGTGGCAGACACCATACATGGATAACTCACTTTCAATCGTAACGAAAGACAATGCAGATTGCTTCTACCTTGATTCATATGCGAAGAACATTGGATTATCAGGTGCAGATCAGCTCATTGAGCCTTACGAAGCAAAGTAAGTGTTGATTTTGGCGGTGGCTCCGGCTCCCGGAGCCGCCGTTTTGTTACTTAACAGTATGAAGAAAGGGTGAGATTATGGCATTACTTGAACTGAAACATATATCCAAAAGTTTTGGGCAGAATCAGGTTCTGAGAGATGTTAATTTCGAACTGAGACCTGGGGAAGTACATGCACTTTTGGGAGAGAATGGTGCGGGAAAGTCTACGATGCTGAATATCATCGGTGGAGTTTTTGAGCCAAGCGGGGGAACGATTCTGATTGATGGTGAAGAGAAAAAAATCACATCTATTCTCGATGCCAAAAATCTTGGAATTGGATTTGTGCATCAGGAAATTGAACTGTGTCAGGATGTAACTGTAGCAGAAAATATCATGATGACAAGTATTAGCGACAGTCACACATTAAAAGTTAATTTTAAGAAAATGGTAAAGGAAGCAGCGGAGATCTTGAGACCGATGGCAGGTGATACGATCGATCCAAGGGCATTGGTTTCATCGCTTCCGATATCTCAGCAGCAGGTTGTTGAGATTGCCAAAGCATTGGCATATAAATGTAGGATTCTTCTTCTCGATGAGCCAACAGCGGCACTTTCAGAGAGTGAAGCAGAAGCACTTTTTGAGATTGTGGGACAACTGAAAAAGGAAGGTATGGGAATTATTTTTATCAGTCACCGTATGGAAGAAGTGTTTGAACAGAGCGACCGGGTAACAGTCTTGCGTGATGGGGAGATTATCTCTACAAGACCGTCATTGGATGCACCTTTAGATGAGCTGATCCGGGACATGGTTGGTCGTGAGATCAGCGATATTTATCCACCAAAAGCAGAACATATTGATTATAGTGATTCGAACGTAATGCTTAAAGTTGAAAATCTTACGGATGCAAAGAACCGTTTCAGAGATATTAACTTTTCATTATACAAAGGAGAAGTTCTTGGCTTTGCGGGTCTGGTAGGCGCCGGAAGAACAGAAATTTTGCAGTCGATAGTTAATTTGAGAAAACGTTCATCAGGAACGGTTGAACTTCTTGGTGAAAATATTGATAAATTAGGTACTTCAAAAATTTATAACAAAGGTCTGGTATTGCTTTCAGAAGATCGTAAAAAAAGCGGATTGTTCCTTGATTATTCAATTGCTGAGAATACCAGTTCTACATATCTGGATTTGATTACCAATGGAATTATACTCAGCAAGAAAAAAGAAATGGAACTTGCCAGGGATAAGATTGCTGAACTGAATACCAAGGCAGAAGGTCCTAAGCAGGTGGTCGGAAGACTTTCTGGTGGAAACCAGCAGAAGGTATTGCTTGGAAAACTGCTTGCAAAAGTTCCGAAGGTTATTCTTCTTGATGAGCCTACACGAGGTGTTGATATCGGAGCGAAGTCTGAAATTGGAAAGTATATCAGAAAGCTGGCAGATGAAGGTATTGGAGTTATTTTGATTTCATCAGAAATGAATGAATTGTTGGGACTTTGCGACCGTTTGATCATGATTGATATCGACGGTGATCAGGTGCCGGAAGTTACAGGAGAACGTCAATTCGATTCAGATACGGTTGTATACTACATTTCTGGAGCATACAAATACGATAATAAGGAGGCACAATAATGGCAGCTAATAATGTAAGTACAAGAAAGGGAAAGAGTTTCTTCGCAAAACTTATGGAGAGACGAGAGGCTATGCTCGCATTAATCGTCGTGGCCATGTATATTGTTTTATCATTTATTACTCCAAGTTTTATGACATGGAGTAACCAGAAGGTAGTTATCTCAAGTATGGCGGTAGATGGTATCGTTGTAATCGGTATGACAATCAGTCTGATTTCCGGAGGTATCGATCTTTCTGTAGGATCGACATTGTGTCTGTCTATGACAGTAGCAGCGCTTTTGATGAGAAATGGTAATCATCCATGGCTCTGTTCACTGGCTGGTATCGCAGTGACAGCATTGATCGGTTTGATCATTGGATTACTTGTAACGAAGCTTCATCTGACACACTTCATTGTTACCTTATGTTTTATGGGAATTGCCAGAGGTCTTGTATACATTTTGACAGGTGGTTCTCCGGTATCTCTGGTACGTGTGTTTGCAGAGAACAAGGGATTTGCATTTCTTGGGCAGGGAACAATTGGTGGCGTATTCCCGATGGCTCCCGTTTGCTTCATAGTAATTGCAATCATAGCTGAATTGTATGTCCGTAATTCAGCTGGTATGAGAAAAGTATTCTATACAGGCAGTAACGAACAGTCAGCTCTTTATTCTGGTATTAAGGTTGACAAAATGAAAATTATTGCATGTGTTGCGTGTGCAGCACTTGCGGGTGTGGCAGGAATCATTTATATGATCCGTTATTCCGGAGTAGCAGTAAATGCCGGATCGGGAGAAGAAATGGTAGCGCTTTCAGCAGCTGTTATCGGTGGTGCAAGTATGAATGGTGGACGTGGTTCTGTTATCGGTTCAATCTTAGGACTTTTGTTTATCGTTATCATCCAGGATGCACTTACACTGATGATGGTTCCGTCATACTGGCAGGATTTCGTAAAATACGCGATTGTGCTGATTGCAGTAGCAATTGATGGTGTAACATATTACAGATCCTTAAAAGCATCACAGTCTTAAAACCCCTTATATTGAATATAATATAGTACGAAACGCAAAAAGAGTGTGAAAGCCGTTATTGGCTTTTACACTCTTTGCGTTTAATGCCTGTGATTAAGGATTAGGACTGTTCATTTACAAGGTGTTGTTATCCGCCAGTTCCAGCACTTTCTCGGCTGTCTGTACATCGGTGATCAGTGCATGCAGATAGTGTCCGTTCAGTGCACCCAGGATAGAGCGGACTTTTTTCTCACCGCCGCCGACGCCGATGACGCGCTTATGTTCCGGCAGATCCCGGATATCGATGGATATGATTCTGTTCTTCAATGTTGTGTTGCATAGTTCGCCGGTGATGGTAAAGAAGTTACCACAGATATCCCCGGCCGCCTCAGCGTCCACCAGTTCGTTGATCGTAGCGGTGTCAAATGGATAATCTGACAGGTGATCTGCATCCCGGACAGGCGCCTCACCGATACCTACCAGAGTAACATCCAGATTGTGTGAGGCTTTTAATATAGAAGCAATCGTTGGTTCTTCTTTGATGGCAGAACAGAGTTCTTTACTTTGACACATAAATGGTGCTGTCAGAATGGTGGCGTGTCCATTGTATTTATCGATCAGATGCTGTGCCAGAATGTTCGGCTGGAAATCCACGCTCTGGGACGAACCGCCTACAAGTGTATACACGTGGATGTCCCGGATATTCTTATTCGGCGGCAGATTCTCAATCATGCTGTTCAGTGTACGTCCCCAGGTCAGGCCTATTTTCATATTATTATGGACAAGCTGTTCAAAATAAGAAGCCGCTTCGGAACCAATCTTTCTGGTAAGTGTATCGGTATCGGCTCCGGAGCAGTCTACCAGTTTGATATCTTGCAGTCCGAAACGCTGGCGGAGCTTTTCCTCTAATTGAAGCGTCTTCATGGCACCGCGTACGTCTACGATCTCGAATTTGATCATACCTTCGGCTTTGGCCTCTTCCAGCAGACGGCTTAAGGTTACGCGGGAGATGTTGAGCAGCTTGGCAATCTCTGTCTGCGTGTAACCTTCTTCATATAAATAGTATAAAGCTTTCAGCTTCAGATAATATCTGTGCTCCTGAGAAATGGACAATGTAATCACCTTCTTCTCTTTACAATTGTAAGTTTAATATATTATAGAACGAAAATAGTGATTTGACAAGTAAAAGTTAACAATTGTAAAGAGGAAAATATATAAAATTACAAAAATAAACTAAATCGGTTGACACTGGCATGTCATAGTGCTATATTATGGACAGAAAGGCTTTGCAATAGAAAAGCAAGTATACAAATGTAAACATGGATATTTGGAAGGAGATAACTATGGAAGGATTTAATGTTAAAGACAAGAGCTTATTGGAAAACAAAGAATTTCTTCAAGAGTTGATGGAAAGAATGATGCTTGTACATACTTTTGAAGAGAGAGCATTCTGGTTGTTTGGACAGGGACTTGTACACGGAACTATGCACCTGAGCATTGGAGAGGAAGCAACAGGTGTTGGTACTTTAGCAGCACTTACAAAAGATGATTACATGCTGGCTACACACCGTGGACATGGACAGGCGCTTGGAAAAGGTGTTAATGTAAATGACATGATGGCAGAGATCCTTGGACGTGCAACAGGTACAAACCATGGTAAAGGTGGATCAATGCACATTTGCGATTTTGACAATGGTATCCTTGGAGCCAATGGTATCGTTGGTGGTAACGGACCTATCGCATGTGGTGCAGGACTCAGTATTAAGATGCAGAATATTCCGAATCGTGTATGTGCTGCATTTTTCGGAGATGGTGCTTCTAACGAAGGAGCAATTCTTGAGTCTATGAACCTGGCATCTGTGTGGGAACTGCCTGTACTGTTTATCCTGACAGATAATGGATATGGAATGTCTACAGCAAAAGCAAAAGCTACTAAGACAGTAGACTTCGGAAAGAGAGCAGATGCATTTGGATTTAAGGCATTTGAGTGTGACGGTAACAATGTTCTTGAAGTATATGAGACAGTTAAGGAAGCCCGTGAGTATGTAATGAACGAGCATGGACCGGTTCTCGTAGTTGAGAATACATACAGAACATCTGGACATTCTAAATCAGATAATAATAAATATCGTTCAAAAGAAGAGATCAAATATTGGGAAGATCACAGCCCGATCATCCGTTTCCGCGAATTCCTTGTAGAGAATAAGATCTTTACAAATGAGGAAGTTGACGCTATGCAGGCAACTGTTGATAAGAAGATCGAAGATGCAATTGAGTACGCTAAGGCTCAGCCACAGCCGGTTGTTGCAGATTTGGAAGCAGACGTATACGCAGAGTAGTTTAGGAGGAAAAGAAAGATGAGTGAAATGAGAAAGATTTCTTATAGAGACGCGGTTCGTGAAGCTATGGTTGAAGAGATGCGTCGCGATGAAAAAGTATTTTTAATGGGTGAAGATATTGGTGTTTACGATGGAGCATTTGGTGTATCAAAGGGAATGATCGCTGAATTCGGACCGGAAAGAGTTCGTGAGACTCCTATTTCTGAGCAGGCTTTCGTAGGAGCTGGTGTTGGTGCAGCTATCACAGGTATGCGTCCGATCGTAGAGCTGATGTTCTCTGACTTCATGACAGTATGTTATGACCAGATCATCAACCAGGCAGCTAAGATGCACTTTATGTTCGCCGGTAAGGTAAGTGTACCTATGGTTATCCGTACAGCAGCTGGTGGTGGTACTGGAGCAGCTGCTCAGCATTCACAGTCTCTGGAGCAGATGTATCTGCATGTACCTGGACTGAAGGTTGTAGTTCCATCTACGCCATATGATGCAAAGGGTCTGTTAAAGCAGGCAATCCGTGACAACAACCCAGTCATCTTCCTTGAGCAGAAGAAGCTTTATAATGTAAAAGGTATGGTTCCGGATGAGGATTACACAATTCCATTTGGCGTTGCTGATGTAAAGAGAGAAGGTACAGACGTAAGTATCTTTACATACGGAAGAATGGTACAGATGAGTCTTGACGTGGCTGAGAAGTTAGCAGAAGAAGGAATCAATGTTGAGGTTGTTGACCTTCGTACTCTTTCACCACTTGATACAAATACAATTATTGAATCAGTTAAAAAGACACACAAAGCTGTAATCGTTCACGAATCTGTTCAGTTCGGTGGCTTCGGCGGTGAAGTTGCTGCACAGATCACAGACAGCGAAGCTTTCTACTATCTTGACGCTCCAATCAAACGTGTTGGTGCTTTGTACTGCCCAGTGCCATTTAACCCGACACTTGAGGCTGAAACATTCCCTACACCAGCTAAGATCGAAGCTGCAGTAAGAGACGTTTTATAGGAAGATAGTAAGGAGGAAGCATAATGGCAACAGAATTGACGATGCCAAAGAACGATATGGACATGGAAGAAGGTACTATCGTTAAATGGCTTAAAAATGTTGGCGATAAAGTAGAAAAAGGTGAGATGTTCATGGAAATCGAGACAGACAAGACTTCCATGGAGATCGAATCTCCGGCAACAGGAGTTCTCCTTGCTCAGTTCTATCAGGGCGGAGATGTAGTGCCGGTTAATACAGTTATGGGATATGTCGGAGAAGCCGGAGAAGCTGTTCCGGAGCAGGGCGCAAAGGCTGCTGTTGAGGAAGCTCCGAAGGAAGAGAAAAAGGAAGCACCTGCTACAGAAAAAGCACCTGCAAAGGTTCTGTCTGATGCAAGTGGAATTCCGGCAACTCCATATGCTAAAAAACTTGCAAAAGATAACGGAATTGATCTGAAAGAAGTAGTTCCGACAGGTCGTCACGGCGAAATCCGTGCAATTGATGTATTTACAGCAATTGAAGCTTCACCGGTTGCAACACCGCTTGCTAAGGCAATGGCAGCAGATCTCGGCGTAGATCTTTCAACTATTCAGGGATCCGGATACAGAGGAAAGATCCTCAGTGATGATATCAAGGCAGCATTTGCTCAGGCTCAGACAGCAGCAGAGGAGGAAAATGTTGCAGGCGCAATGAAGGAGATAGCAGAAGTACTTGAGCGTAGAAAACTTTCTTCTATGCGTAAGGCTATCATGAAGAACATGAACTCAAGTCATACTGAGATTCCTAGCGTAACACAGAACATCAAGGTTGATGTTACAGAGCTGCTTGCTCTTCGTGCTAAGATCAACGAGGGTAAAGAGAAGGCTGAGAAGGTATCTGTAAATGACCTGATCATTAAAGCTGTCGGCAAAGCTACAGCTAAGTTCGAGAGATTCCGCATGACGTTGGAAGGCAACGAGTATGTCGTCCACAATCAGGTTAATGTGGGAATGGCAGTTGGTATCACAGACGGACTGGTTGTACCGGTAATCAAAGACGTTGATAAGAAGACACTGCTTCAGGTATCTAAGGATGCAAAAGAACTTGCTAAGAAAGCAAGAGACGGTAAATTAAAATCAAGCGAAATGGGTGACGGACGTATTACCATTTCTAACATTGGTATGTACGGAACACACAGCTTTACACCAATCATTAATCAGCCAGAGGCTTCTATCGTTGGTGTATGTGGAACAGAGGATGAGCTTGCACTGGTAGACGGACAGGTAGTTGTACGTAAGAAGATGATGATTTGCGTAACATTTGACCACAGAATCCTGAACGGAACAGAAGTCTGCGAATTCGAGTCATACCTGAAAGAGCTGATTGAAAATCCGGTCACAATCTTGATTTAATCTAGGAGGATAATATGGCAACAGAATTAACTATGCCAAAGAACGATATGGACATGGAAGAAGGTACTATCGTTAAGTGGCTGAAGAATGTTGGAGATAAAGTAGAAAAAGGCGAAATGTTCATGGAAATCGAGACAGATAAGACTTCCATGGAGATTGAGTCTCCTGCAGCAGGAGTTCTTCTTGCTCAGTTTTATCAGGGTGGAGATGTAGTCCCGGTTAACACAGTTATGGGATATGTCGGAGAAGCCGGAGAAAAGGTACCGGAGCAGGCAGCAAAAGGAGATGCACCTGCAGCTGAGGAACCAAAAACTGAGGCAGTAGCATCTGTAGCAGAGAAGAAAGAAAATGAATATGATGTAGCTGTAATCGGTGGAGGTCCTGCCGGATACGTAGCAGCAATCCGTGCTGCACAGCTTGGCGGAAAGGTTATCATCTTCGAGAAAGATACCGTAGGTGGAACATGTCTGAACAGAGGATGCATCCCGACTAAGACATATCTGAAGACTGCTGAGTACATTCATCATATCGAAGCAGCTGCATCAAGAGGCATTGTAGTTAATGCTGAGCACAGCGTAGACATGCCAAAGGTTGTAGCATATAAGGACAAAGTTGTAAAACAGCTGACAGGCGGTGTTGGAAGCCTGTTAAAGGGAAATGGCGTGAAGCTGGTATCCGGAGAAGCTTCTCTGGAAGATGCAACAACAGTTGCATGTGACGGCAAGACATACAAAGCTGACAAGATCATCCTTTGCGGTGGATCTAAAGCAATCCGTATCCCGATTCCGGGTGTGGATCACAAAGATGTTATGACCAGTGATGAGATCCTGGCTATGACAGAAGTTCCGGAAAGACTTGGTATCATCGGTGGTGGTGTAATCGGATGTGAAATGGCATCTGCATTCAGCGCATTCGGAAGCAAGGTTACTATCGTAGAGGCTATGGATCGCGTAGTATCTATGCTTGACAAGGACATTTCTGCAGAAGTTGACAAGACTCTGAAGAAAGGCGGCGCAAGCGTTAACTGCGGACGTAAAGTATTAGAGATCAAAGACAATGGCGGACATCCGGTAATCGTAACAGATAACGGAGAATTTGAAGTAGATAAAGTCCTTCTGTCAATCGGACGTGCGGCAGACCTTGGATGCCTTGGTAAGCTTGCTGATCAGATCAAGACAGAGAGAGGCAAGATCGTAGTAGATGATACGATGAAGACATCTGTTGATAATATCTACGCTTGTGGTGATATCAACGGACGTATCATGCTTGCTCACTCAGCATTCAAGATGGGTGAAGTAGCAGCTGAAAATGCAGTAAAGGGAACCGCAGTAAAATGTGACCTGAGCTATGTACCAAGCTGCCTGTACCTGTCACCGGAAGCTGCTTCTGTAGGTCTTACAGAAGAAAAAGCAAAAGAGGCTCATCCAGAAGGAGTTCGTATTGGCAAGTTTAATATGGCTGCTAACGGAAGAAGTGTTGCATCTGGAGAGACAACAGGATTTATCAAGGTAATCGCTGACAACAAATATGGTCAGATTCTTGGTGTACATATGGTAGGCGGCGTCGCATCTGAGATGATCGCAGAGGCAGTCGCACTGATGCAGATGGAGATTACAGTGAATGAAGTAGCTGAATCTATCATTCACGCTCACCCAAGCTACTCAGAGGCATTTGCAGAGGCATGCGCAGACTGCCTTGGAATGTGCATCCACCAGCCTCCGAAAAAAAAGAAATAAGACAATTTCTAATTCCTTCTTAAAATGTTTATAGTGAGAAAAGCGCTTCAGTATGGGGAAGCGCTTTTTTCGTGTTTATATTAGGTTCTTAGCTTTGAATTCAAAGATTAGTGTTTAATGGAACTGTTACGAGTGCTCCATTTCGGTTGGATGTACACTTGCGTATTTATTGGGATTGATAAAATGCAAAATGATACAAAAGATTGAAGAAAAATGAAAAGAATGATATGATTAATAAGAACAATCGTGTTGCAGGGTGGCTGACCTCCATTTTATATAGAATGGGGGTGGTGCTGATGAGACATTTTGATTTTAAAGACCTGATGGCCTTCGGAATGTTTATTCTTGCATTACTGACATTCATTTTTTCGAATTTGAAGTAGTGCATTAAAGCTAACAAAACCGCCCTTGTACTTTGGCGAGTAAGGGCGGTTTTTACTTAACATACTGGTCAACCCCTTGTGGGCGGTTGTTCTTTTATTAGATTATAATATAGATATATTTAAATAGCAATAGATTATGAAATATCTCAAAGAACAGATTGAATTATTAACATTATTTTGACAATATTTTCATAGACATTTTAAATTCAGATTGTTACAATGTGAGTATGCATTGAAGAAGGAACGATATGCAAATATCGAAATGAGGTGTTAGGATGGAAGAGCAAAAGAAATGTGCGGTTAAGCGGATCGGAGTATTGACTTCCGGTGGCGACGCACCAGGTATGAATGCGGCTGTACGTGCCGTAGTGCGTACAGCACTCTACATGGGAATTGAAGTAGTAGGTATCCGTCGCGGATGGCATGGATTGATCAGTGGAGACATGTACCGTATGACAGCGGTGGATGTATCGCATATTATCAACGAGGGTGGTACAATGTTGTATACAGCCCGCAGTGATGAATTCCGTACTAAGGAAGGACGTAAGAAAGCATACGATAACTGTAAGCTGTTCGGACTGGATGGAATTGTGGCAATCGGTGGTGATGGTACATTTGCCGGAGCTTTGGCACTTTCTACGGAATATCCGATCTCTGTAGTTGGCATACCGGGTACAATTGATAATGATATCGGATGTAGCCACTATAGTATAGGATACGACACAGCAGCGAATACGGCAGTAGAAGCAATCGATAAGATCCGTGATACGATGCAGTCTCATGAGAGATGCTCGGTTATCGAGGTCATGGGACACAGAGCAGGTAATCTGGCACTGTATGTTGGTATTGCGACAGGTGCAACAGCCGTTCTGATTCCGGAAGAACCTTGGGATTTTGAGGAAGACGTTGCGGAGAAGATCCGTAATGCAAGACTTGCAGGGCGTACCCATTTTATGGTAATCGTAGCAGAGGGAGCTAAGCGTAAAGCAGACGGAACGCTGGATAATGAAGTGGTTGGTAATGGTACTGCTGGGCATCAAGTCGCAGATCTGATCCGTGCAGAGTTGGGACTGGATCCTAGAGTGACCGTACTCGGACATATTCAGCGAGGCGGTTCACCGACAGCACGAGATCGTGTGACAGCTACCCGCATGGGATATGTGGCTGTAAAGGCTCTGGCAGAAGGTAAGACGAATCGAGTAGTCGTGCGTTATTTTGGTGAGATCAAGGATGTAGATATGGTAGAGGCTCTGAAGCAGGAGAACCGGCTGGACGAAGAGGAAAAGCAAGTTCTGAGAGCAATGACATTCTCATTCTAGAGCGAATACAGTCAGCTTAAAGTATAAAGAAAAGTATAAAAAATGGGAGGTGTCGGATATGTAATCCGGTCACCTCCCATTTATTATATGAATCCTTTTGCGATTTTTATATTAACTGATTAGTCTGTCATTGCTCCGGATTTCTGTAACTCTTTCTGTGCCCGCTCTGATTCAGAAGGCATAGACATTTTCCGCGCATCGCGGAAGAATGTTGCGGAAGTGATGATCATAACCACACATACGATATAAGTCAATGTGGACAGTGACAGGAAGCATGCAACCTTATATGCAATGACTACACCGATACATCCGAAAATGGACAGCATGATCGTTGCGGTACGGTCGTATTTTCCTTCTTTGATGAATTTAAAGCAGGATGCGTTCATCAGGAATGCACAGGAACCCATCATGATCGGGAATGCAACTCCGATGTTCATGCCAAGTGCGCCAACAAGTGCCATGCATGGAGCATACAGACCAACACCGATCATCATCAATGCGCCAAGGAAGAAGTTAATGACCACTCCTACGACTAATTTAATACCGCTAAGTCCGGTTGCAGTGCCGACAGCACCGAATGGACCGACGCCGGCGTTCTTGCATACAAGTGCAACAGCCAGGATTACCAGACCGACAGACAGAGCATAACGAACGGTTTTCAGATCCCATTTGCAGACGATGCCGGAACCAACGAGTGCGCCGATAGCAGCTGCGGCCAGCATGAGATAAAGAGTCAACGGATCAATGTCTACGAAAGTCATAAAGAGGATGCCCTCTAATGCAACGGGAATCGTGTTGCCGACATTTAATGTACCCGGAATAATCTCATCATTCGTTGATTTGGTGAATTTGAAACATGCAGACTGTGTTGCAAAACATCCGATACCCCAGGTATCCAGCATGTTGGTGAATAAACCGATCAGGGCAAGTGTAATACCCTTTTTGAAATGGATCTCGTCTTTGTGCTTGATCAGATCGACAATCAGAAACAAAGCAGAGCAGATTGTAAATGCGATCAAAACAATTCTTAGTAAAATTACTGCATTCATTTTAACCCTCCAGATAAATATACCAAAATATTGTGATAAACAGTTACCTGGCAAATGTCCACCCCGATAACCTTGGAAATCTGCCAGCATTTTTAATTTTATAACTTTGTCTTTTGTTAAACAATTTAAGAAAATTAAATGGGTCATTTAATATATCTAAAGAGTGGAGGAATTGAAGAAAAATGGTTATGATATAAAAAATATTGAATGGGTCGTTTAACATTTCTAATGTATGCGCGGTGGATGCGTCTTGCGTACTGGCTGCTGCAATTATATAATAAAAAAGAGTGTTACAAACAGGGAGCAAAAAAATGACAAAGTACGAAATGATTCTAAGCGTGTATCATACACACAGCATATCAGTCACAGCAGAAAAATATAATTATACGCAGTCAGCGATCAGTCAGGCAATTAAGAGCTTTGAGAAAGAACTTGGTCTTCCGCTGTTTAAAAGAACGAAAAATGGCATGCTGCCAATCTCAAATACAGAAGAAATTATCCGGGAATTGCGAACAATCTGCGATGCCGAGAACCGTATTGCGGATATCGCATCGAATCTGACCAGTCTGAAAAATGGTTATATACATATCGGAACGATCAAGAGTATTGCATATAACTGGTTACCTTCCATGGTAAAGAATTTTTCAAAAAAATATCCAAATATTCATTTTAAAATATCAATGGGAAGTTCTTCGCAGCTTCATGATAAGCTGGATCAGAATGAGGTGGATTGTATCTTTGTGTCCAATTATCTGCTCCCGGATAATCTGGAATTTTATCCGATGGATACGGATGAACTGATGCTCCTGACGGCGAGAAATCATCCACTGGCAGACAAACTGAAGGTGAATCTGACTGATATTAAGGACGAGAATTATATTTATTCAGAAGATGGTTTTGACTTTGAAGCGGGTGGGATCTTTGAGCAGAATGACATTCATCCGACTGTGCTTTACCAGTTAGATGATGACGTGGCTGTCCAGAAAATGGTATCCGATGGGATGGGAATCAGTGTATTACCGAAATTATTGCTGTCCAATCCGCCATTCGACATCTGCATCCGCCCATTTACGGAGCATTACAAACGGACCTTGGGCGTGGCATATCTGAAAGACAGCGAATTGGATCCGGCGACAGAAGCGTTCTTGGAATATGTAAAAGAATGGAAATCAAATAAAGGAGAACAGCGAAGATAGGATGAATATCAGAAAGACCAGAAAAGAAGATGTCCCAGTAATTATGGATTTGTATGAAAATGCAAAAGCATTTATGCGCAGCAAAGGCAATCTGACACAGTGGAATGACGGATACCCATCGGTAGAAATTATCACAGAAGATATCGACAACGGTAATTCTTATGTGTTTGTGGAAAATGATGAGATCGTAGGAACATTCGCGTTCATCATCGGTGAAGATCCGACTTATCAGGTGATCGAAGATGGCGAATGGCACAGCAGTAAGATCTACGGAACCATCCACAGAATTGCATCATCCGGTAAAGCGAAAGGCCTGGCAAAGACTTGCTTTGATTACTGCAGTGAAAAGATTGATTATCTCAGAATTGATACGCATGAAGATAACCAGCCGATGCAGGATGCAGTGCTCAGATATGGATTCCAGAAATGTGGAATTATATATGTCAGAGACGGAAGTAAGAGAGTGGCATTTGATTATATAAAAGGATAGAGAATATGGGGATTCTTTCGTAACAGTAGCAATTCCATTGATTCTCGGTCTTTCATTTCTCTGGTTTGGGAAAAAACTGTGGAACAGGGCAGGTAAAAGAAATGAGGAATATCGACAGCGGTATACAGGTCATACCACACTTCGTGTGATAAGAGTGGTAAAGCACGAGCGGGAGGAGCATGATTCCAATGAACAGGGACCGGAAAGCGTGATCTATGTTACGTTCTATACGCCGGTGTATGAGTATACGGTCAATGGTCAGAGATACGAATATGAGACGCGCGTGGGAAGTTCTACAGATCAGTATCCCATCGGAATGGAATGTCCGGGATATTATAATCCGAGTAATCCGGCGGATGTGACAGAGAGCCTGACAGATATAGCAGGCGGCGGAAGCCGTTTTTGGAGTCTGTTATGCTTTGTGATTGGGGCGTTGGCTATCGTGTACGCGTTAGTGCGAGTGTGGACGGTTATGCCATTATTGTGAGAGGTGAGTATGTGATTTGGGATATGAAGGATTGTGATGACACGAAAGCGGAAATAGAATTGTTGAAATGTTTGGCAAAAGGAGAACAGTCGGCGAGAGAAGAGGGATGGATTTCTGTTGACGATGTAGAAGCAATATTGAGAGTAAACGAATGAAATGAGTCTCACAGGAGAAAATCTTGTGGGACTTTTGCTATCTTAAGCAATGGTCATTAAATCAATTTTTAGGAAATGGAGAAGGGATGTTACTTATACCGCAAATGTAATTCATATCAACATTATAGAAATGTGCAAGCTTGATTAGAGAATCTACCGGAATGCGTGTTTTGCCAAGTTCGTAATCAGCATAGGTACGCTGACCAATATTTAGTAAGCTAGCAATATCTGTTTGTGTATAATCATGGTCTTCTCTTAGGGCGCGTACACGTTCTCTGTAATGCATAACAAATCCTCCATATGTATTTTATCCAAGAGTTTATAACTCTATTGACTTTTAGAGTTATAAACTCTAAAATGAATTACATAAGGAACTATTGGATAAACAAAAAGGAAAGAGAGGAAAACAATATGGAGGTAAAAAAATGTCCTAATTGTGGAGCAGAGATTCCAGAGGATAGAGAGTATTGTGAACAGTGTGAGGAACAGTTGAAACAGACGGTTGGAACAAGTAAGAGGGAGGAGATGAACCAAAATTCAGATCTTGCAGAGACCGTGGTAAGTCAAGATGAAGCGATTGATGAAGTAGCAGTTCAGGCTGAAATGGAACAAGAGGTTACAGATAATAAAGAAACACTTCTAAACCAAGGAAAGAAAAAAATAAATCGTGCAATAGTAATATCTGCGATAGGTTGGATTGTGTTAATAATTATTGGAGTGACCATGAAGGGACAACAGGATTCAAGATATAAGGTCTTAAAAGAGCGTTATGAGTCTATAAACACACAATTGTCAGATGAAAGAGAGCGCGCAAGTGATTTACAAACGAAGGTCAATGACTTACAAGCGAAGTTAGACGAATTAGAGAATGGTGCAAGTACTCAATTAGTTGAGATTAAAAATGCTTATGAAAACGGAGAGTGGCAGAACGTAATTGATCTGGCAGGTAAGCTGCATGAAAAATATAACGGTTCGGAAGAAGATAAAGAAGCTCAAGAAATGGCGAAAAATAGTCAGAGTAAACTTGATGAAGCGGCAGCTGCTAAGGCGGCAGAAGAAGCACAAGGATATGAAACGGGAATTACATATGATCAGCTGGCAAGAACACCAGATGATTTTAAAGGTAAAAAAGTTAAGTTTACTGGAAAAGTTGTGCAGGTTATAGAAGGTAGTGGAAGTATCCAAATACGTTTGGCAGTTAATGATAATTACGATACGATTCTTTTTGGACAGTATGATTCGTCTATTGTTGGATCAAGAGTTTTGGAAGATGATCATATTACCATTTACGGTACGTCAGCTGGTACGATAAGTTATCAGTCCACAATGGGAGGAACGATTACAATTCCAGGTGTTTCGATAGAAAAAATAGATCAATAAAATCCAAGAGCAGGAGATAGGATCTCTTGCTCTTGGTATATATGATGATGCTTGGAGTGCAGTGCAAAAATATAATATTTTAGATGTTGAAAATATCATTTGAATTTTAATGATTTTGAGAGATATAAACTTTAAAACAAATTGTGTAGAGGAATTAAATGAGAGGAGGTAAGAAAGAACTGCATCAGCAACAATATATGCAAAGAACAAAGCGCACAGCAGTTCGGTGGAGGAATGTGAATATTGGTATGATCATAAAAGTATTTCTAATTTAGAAAATGATTATGAAGCACCATTAGTGTCGAAAATAGGTAATGTATCATATATAACAAGTAAATATATGTTGGGATCAGATTATGTTAGACCAAGATTATACTATTCTGTTGAAGCGTTAAAATGAGACTATTAGAAGCATATATTGAGAAAAGCGGTTGACCCTTTTCGGGACGACCGCTTTGTCTTTAAGGACGACTGTCTAATTGAGCAAAAGAAAAGTCCTTGATAATCAAGGACTTCGTTCTAGTGCGGAGAAAGGGACTTGAACCCTCACAGTGTTGCCACCACTAGAACCTGAATCTAGCGCGTCTGCCATTCCGCCATCTCCGCTTGCTGACAAAAGCTATATTACCACAGGCAATATGAATTGTAAAGAGTTTTTTGAAAAAAATAAAAAATTTCTGGTACAGGTAGTTTTTCAAGGTAAACAGGT
>ERZ773103.1104-NODE-1104-length-29713-cov-5.664037_pt1 | contig 29713 bp, 24 predicted proteins | sample MGYA00511118_ERZ773103 | MGnify/ENA primary metagenome ERZ773103 (study PRJEB29015, sample SAMEA2737821) | human gut metagenome | biome: human gut; feature: human-associated habitat; material: faeces | place: China | collected 2012 ... | reverse complement strand
ATCCATCCTCGCATATTTCAAAACCAATATGTGTATCATTTGCACTTCCTCCAGCATGCCACCCTCGATGGTCCCATGGTAGAGTTTGATAGGTTGTAATTGAACCATCCTTAAGTTTTCCAATGAAAGCATGGACACAAACCTGTTTTCCATCGGGCCTATCCTGATTCCAGTGATTATTGTACTGATTTACACCTAATAAACCATCCTCCGGCCCAACATATCTACGAAGATAAGGATTGTTGGCACCGGTGCTATGAACCATGATACCTTTCGGTGTAATCTTTTTACCTGCCTTATAACAAGCATTTTCAGTTAGTATAAGTTTTCTTAGATTCAATATTCCCTACCTCCTTTATTATGCAACTGAACAAGGATATCTTTTAATTTTTCTGGTATTGGTAGTCCTAATCGACCAGCATTTTCTAGCATAGATACACCTTCATTGGAGCAATAGAAAAAGATGATATCAGTCCGAAGCACGCTCCCATCTCCGATCAGATTTGTATCAATCAAATGTCCAACTCCAATATTTGCAACAAGAAATTAGATGAAGTAATAGAATTTATAAATAACAATAAAAACAAGCATGATATTAAAACTATGTGTACCGTTCTAGGCGTAGCCAGAAGCACATATTATAAATCTTTTGATAAAACTAAATCTGCAAGAGAACTAGAAAATGAGGAATTAAAATCAGCTATTAAAAGGATATATAAAGAGAATAAAGGCATATATGGTGCTCCTAGAATTCATTATATACTTGGTATAGAAGGCTTCAATGTATCATTGAAGCGAGTTCAAAGACGAATGACTGAACTTGGCCTTTGTGCAGTAACTGTAAAAAAATACAAACCTCATTCAAGTAAAAAAGTAGCAGAAGGTTTAGAAAACGTTTTGAAAAGAGATTTTACTACTATTTCTATTAACGAAAAATGGGTAGGGGATATTACATATATTAATACTATAAAAGATGGTTGGTGCTATTTAGCTTCAGTTCTAGACTTATATTCTAAAAAAATAATTGGCTACGCTTTCGGTAAGAAAATGACTAATGATTTAGTTGTTAAAGCCTTAAAAAATGCTTATTATAGCCAATCTCCAGATAAGAATAAGCAATTAATATTTCATAGCGATTTAGGATCTCAATACACTAGCAATGATTTAAAGAAGCTATGCAAAGAATTTAATATTATACAATCGTTTAGTAAAAAAGGTTGTCCATATGATAATGCTTGTATAGAATCCTTCCATTCATCAATAAAAAAGGAGGAAATATACAGAAATACATACCGTACCTTCGAAGAAGCTAATATGGCTGTTTTTAAATATATTGAAGGTTGGTATAACAGAAAAAGGCTACACTCTTCTATTAATTACATGACTCCAGATCAATGTGAATTATTAGCTAGAAGTGCAGCATAAAAAAGTTTGACTTTTTGTGTCCAAAATATTGACATAAGACCAGTGCAGAATATGAAAAAAGATAGCAACAAGACTATCTTTGTTATTTTCATATTATATTAGTAGTTTTAATGATATTATGAATTTTAAATTTTATCCACAACTAGTAAAGGAAAACCCTCTGTTTTTTAAACAGGGGGTTTTTCAACAAACTGTAGATATAATTTAAATATCTAACATTTAACCATGTTTTTGATACATAAATACGTTTTCAATATTTATATAAATATTTATAATATTAGGTGTAAAATAGAAAAAAGGGTGGGAAAAAATGAGCGAATTAAATTTAGTAAAAAAAGGAGAAAAAAACTCACAAAATCTAGTTCCAATTAAAACTTTAATTTCTTTTGGAATGGGGAGTTTAGGAAACAACATTATATGTGCATTTATAGGCACATACTTAACGGTTTATCTTACTGATAGCTTTGGAATAGGTGCAGTAGCAGTAGGTACATTATTCTTAATAGCTAGAATAATAGATGCAATAACTGATCCAATTATGGGAATGATAGTAGATAATACAAAATCTAAAATGGGTAAAAGTAGACCTTATTTATTATTTGTTCCAATATTTATGGGAATAGCAACAATAATGTGTTTTTCATCCCCAAATTTAAGTTATAATGGTAAAATTGCATGGATATATATTTCATATATATTATGGGGAATATGCTTTACAGCAATGGATACACCTTATTGGTCTTTATCAGCTAATATAACTCAATCGTCACAAGGTAGAACAAAAATTGTTACATCAGCTAGAACTATTGCTTTTGGTGGAAGTTTAGTAGTTTCTATGTTTACGTTACCTTTAGTTGCTAAGTTTGGAAGTTGGACATTAGTAGCAATTATATATTCAATTACAGCAGCTATATGTACATGGATTACTGTCTGGGGTGTTAAAGAGATAAACACAGATAGAAAGCCAGAAAAACAAGGCTTTAAACAATTAAAAGAATTATTTAAAACAAACAAACCTTTAAGAATATTACTTGTATCAATGTTAATGTTAGAAGTAACATATGCATTAAGAAATGGTTTCTCAATTTATTATATAAAATATAATTTTAATGCAGAAGTATATATTCCAATAGTAACTGGTATAAGTATGGTTTCAGGAATGGCAGGCGGATTATGTACTCCTTTTATAACTCAAAAGTTAGGAAAAAGAGCTACAGCTTTATTTGGAATTGGAATTAATGCTTTAGGATTTATGTCAATATTTGCATTATCATATTCAAGCTTACCAACATTATTAGTTATAAATACAATAATGGGATTAGCTGAAGGAGCTGCTAATATTTCATTGGCTTCTATGGTAGCAGATTGTGTTGAATATGGTGAGTGGAAAACAGGAAAAAGATCAGAAGGAATGATTTTCTCTTCAAATATATTTAAAACTAAGCTTGCTAGTGCAATTGGAGGAGCATTATGTGGTTATGTATTAGCTTTTGTAGGGTATAAAGCTAATGTAGCTCAAACTGTAGAAACTTTAAAAGGGATACACTTAATGTATTCAATTGTTCCAGGTATAATAGCAATATTAAGTATAATTTCTTTAAGAAGATATAACTTAAATGAAGAAGAATATGAGGCAATATTAGAAGACTTAAAGAATGGAGAAACATTAGCAAATAAATAAATTTTTAAGGAGCTAGAGACTGTAGGTAATTATGTGTAATTAATTTTCTTAGTTGATAAATATTACTGGAAATTATGATTTCCAGTAATGTTTTTTATTATCTAGAAATACTAATAATATATTTTTCTATTCTTTGTATACTTACGTACTTGCCTATTAAAGCCTTCTAATGCATTAGTTGTATAAATTATTATTTCCTAGCATTCTATTTTGCCATTCGGTAGCGGTAGCTATTAATTTATTTGTTATTTTAGAAACCATTGATGGTGATTCTGAATGACCATAATCTATCAATTGTAATATCTTATCAGATGTTTCAGAGTAGACTTCATTAAAAGTAGTTTCTTTATTATTAACTTTTTTAAAACAATCAGTACTAACTAAAGTTCCAGCTATATTGTTCCAAGCAGGAAGGGAAGTCCAAGAATCTTTTAATGTGAAATAAAAAGGTATTATTCCGTTATCATTATTTCATTCCTTTCAAAACTATTTTAGATATAAAATTATTTAATTTACACCGTTTACATTTACTTATATAGTAAACTTTTTTGGCAATATCTTATATAGTTTTATATAATGAAAATATGTTTAAATGTTAGAAGTAGGTATTTTATTTAATTTCATTAAGTAAGAATTTTTCAGTTGTTTCTTTTTTCTTTAATCTATATTCTTTAGGGCTTACACCTTTTATTTTTTTAAATGCTTTTGAAAATGCAAGTGGATCAGAATAACCACAAGAGTAAGCAATATTTGTAATAGGTAAATCTGTATCATATAGAAGTGTTGCAGCTTTAGTTATTCTAAATTCCATTAAAAATTTTTGTGGAGACATATTTAAATTATTTTGAAATACAGTAGAAAGATAGCTCCTATTTAAACAAACATAATTAGCTATATCAGAAACTTTTATTGGATTATGATAATTATTTTGAATAAATTCAATTGCCTTATTTATATAATTATTATTTATATCATTCTTATGAATAGGAACAGATTTATTTTGTTTAGCAAGTTCTGAAAAGAACATATAAAGTAAGCCTTCAATTTTAAGAGAATCACTGCTAGAAGAGGTGTTATGTTTTAACATTTCAAGAATATATTCTTTTAATAAATCTCCATCATTATATTTAAATATTAAAGTATCATTATTTAATCCTGCAGCCTTTAAATATGTCTCCACTTTTTCACCATCTATACCGATCCAAAGATAAGTCCAAGGATTTTCTTCGTCTGCTTGGTAAAATGTCACAACATTTGGGCAAATTAAGAAACCTTCATTTTTATTAACTTCATATTTCTCATTATTTACATAATAGTACCCTTTACCATCAAGAACATAATGTAGTAAATAATTAGGTCTTATAGCAGGTCCAAAGGAATATAGTGGAGCACATTGTTCCATACCACAATAACATAAATATAAATCAATAAAATCTTTATTTGTATTTTCTAAAAAATATATATCTGACATAAATCCTCCATTTTGAATATTTATTTTAGCAATATATAATATTATTATACTATAAATCAAAATATTGCAAAATAAAAAATGAATTTCTATTTTTTATGAAAAAAAGACATAAAGTGAGTAGGTGAATTATTTGTATAGGTTATGTACTTTTTTATTATGAAAATATTGACAATAACTATATGTAAATGTGCATAATAGAGTATAGTAACTTTATACGTTGCTACAAAGATAAAGGTAGCAAATTTACTTTCAGCAATATTTATACTTATTATTTTAGGAGTGTAGGAATTTTGTAAATAAATATAGTCGTACAATAAAGAGAGGGGAATGAATTTTGGCTACAATAGTTGATGTTGCAAAACTAGCAGGAGTTACACCAACAACTGTATCAAGGGTTATTAATAATAGAGGATATATTAGTGAAAAAACAAAAAGTAAAGTTCATGAAGCTATGGATCAGTTAAGTTATCAGCCTAATGAAATAGCGCGTTCATTAACAAAGCAGAGAAGTAATACAATTGGAGTGATAGTACCACATATATCTCATCCTTATTTTTCTAAGTTAATAAGCAATTTAGAAAATGAAGCAGCGAAAAAAGATTATAAAATAATACTATGTAATAGCAAGGACACTGCTACAAAAGAGAAAAAATATTTAGACATGTGTAAAAGTAATAGAGTAGATGGAATAATTTTATGTAGTGGCAATGTTGAATATAATATGATTAACACAGGAAATATCCCAATTGTATTATTAGAAAAGAATTTTGAAAAAGGAAAACTAGGAATACAATGTGATAATTATCAAGGGGGATGCCTTGCAACAGAGCATTTAATAAAATGTGGATGTAAAAGAATAGTACATTTTAGTGGTGTAATTGATGAAGAAATGCCTGCTGATAATAGAGAAAAGGCATTTATAGATATATGTAATAAAAATAATGTTGAATATTTTATTAAAAAGTTTGATATAAATGCCTATAATGAAATGAATTATTATGAGTATATAAAAAATACACTTAGTGAAATAGATGGAGTTGATGGAATATTTGCTAGCAGTGATTTAATAGCAGCACAAGTTATTCAGGTTTGTTATGAATTAAATATTAAAATTCCAAAGGATATTAAATTAGTTGGTTTTGATGATGTTGAAATATCACAATTAACAACACCAACAATAACTACTATACAGCAGCCAATTAAAGAAATGGCAAAGTTAGCTATTCATTTAATTGATGCTAAATATACTAACACAGAAATTTTAGAACAAACTATATTACCAGTGGATTTAGTAGTTAGAAGAAGTACAAGTGTAGAGTAGATAAGAGTAATAAATAGTAAGTAGCTATTGCATTATTGCAATAGCCACTTGTTTAGAATGTAAAAGTTATATATGGTAAACTGATGTTATACCATCATCATTTATATATTTAATAGTTGACTTGCTAGTAGTTAAATCAACATTTAAAGTACAATACTTATCATCCTTTTTCCAAGTTAAAATCATTTCATTATCATTTGAAGGTTCAATATGGAAAGTGCCATCAAAAGCAGGATAATCATTTCTAAAGTCAATAAGCTTAAGTAATCTTTGAACAACATCTTGATTATATGCTTTATCAATTTCTTCTAAAGTGAAGTTGTGTCTATTAATTTCACGTCCTTCTCCAGTACGTTTTACATTTTCAACATCATTTTCACCAGCTAATAACCCAACATAATATACTTGTGGAATACCTGGAGCAAAGAATTGAATTGCTCTAGCAGTTAAGTAAGCATCATCATTGCATCCTAAAACAGAGTAGTAAGAACATCTTATTTGATGAACGTCAAATCCATCTGGGCTCTTATGAGCATCAGAGTGAACTAAGCTTAAGTTTGCACCATGATTTAAGCAATGATCAACAATTTTCCTAGCATCCTTCGTTGATACTAAATCATCTAAGTCAGGTTTTACAGGAATTCCATCATGACAATCTAACATTGTAAATTGATTATGAGGTCTTACTTTTAAGTATTCTGTAATTTGAGAGCTAGATTTATTAACTAAAGTGCTAAGAATCATATATGGAAGTATAAAGTCATAAATATAGTTACCATACTTAGCTAATTTAAATTGAGTTGTGTAATGAGCATGTACCTCTGGAAGTAAATCAATATCAAGAGATTTAGCTAAATCACATATCCAATCTAAGAATTCATATATTTCAGGTTCAACAAAGAAACAGCTAGTACCAAGTTTCTTTGTTACATATCCTATAGCATCAAGTCTTACAATTTTAACATTGTTTTTATGGAAGTTTTCGAAGAATTCCTTTAATAACTGTCTAACCGCATCAGAGTTAATATCAAGGTCTATCTGTTCAGAAGGTGTTTCTTTACCAAAGGTAGTCCAAACAGAAATGTCTTCACCATTTATGTTAAATGTTGAATATGGAACTTGTCTACGTAAGAACATTTTGTCTATATCTGCTTGAAGTGGTTTTCCATCATTCCATAGTTTATCTAATGTAATAAATAAATCAGCGTATTTTGATTCTTTCCCATGCTTTAAGAAGTCTTGGAAGAATACTGAGTTTTTAGAAATATGGTTAACCATTAAGTCAAGAAGCACATCATGTTTTTCACCTATTTTACGAATATCATCCCATGTACCAAATTGAGGTTCTATTTCTAAATAAGTAAGAGGTGCAAAACCTCTATCCCCTGATGAAGGGAATGGAGGAAGTATGTGAATACCACCTTTAAATTTATTTGGAAAATATTTTGTAAGTACATTATCTAATGTTTTTAAATCTCCACCAAGAGAATCAGCATAAGTTATAAGTTGAACTTTATTTTTAACCGTCATTTTAATATCTCCTCTTAATTAACTATATATTATAAAGTGTTTTTAATTCCTCTATAGAAGGCAATTCTGCAATAGCACCTACATTTTTTAGCTTGAAAGCACTTGTTGCAAAACCAATATTTAAAGCTTCTTTTAAAGGGTAATTACTAGTTAGTGCTGTATAGAATCCACCCCAGAAAGCATCTCCAGCCCCAGTTGTATCTACAACTTCAGTAGCTAAAGTTTTAAATTTAATAGTTTCAGTGCCATTAGAAACTATTGCACCATCTTTCCCTAAAGTCATTATTACAAGTTTTGCACCACATTGAATGAACTTGTCCACATGATTTTCAGGAGTATCTGGGCCAAAAATTCTTTCTGCATCAACTTCTGAAGGTTTTATTATATCTAACTTTCCAATAAGATTTTTTATATATTCTATTCCATCATGTCCTTCTTCCCAAATCATTTCATGATAATTTGGATCAAAACCTATAAGAACATTATTTTTTCTAGCTTCTTCAATAACTTTTTCAATAACTTTTCTTGATTTCTTTTGAGAAATAGGCCAGCATGAAAAATGAACTATTTTACTATTTTTTAATATTGAACCTATATCTTCATTGTATTCTAAATTATAATCTGCACTACGATAGAAAATAGGTAGTGGAGTTTCCTTACTTTTAGTTACAAGTACCATACTTGTAGAATTATTGACTTTATTAATAAATTCAGTATTAATATTATTTTTCTTTAAATTATTAATTAAGAATTCACCTAATCTATCATTTCCAACAGAAGCTGAAATAATAGGATTACCACCAAGTCTTTTTATATTCATAGTAATATTTGCAGGTGAACCACCAAAATATCTTGAGTATTTATTGCAACTATTGTCGGCATCATAATCATCAGAAATCATGTCAACTAATAATTCTCCAATTGCAAATACGTCAAATCTCTTATTCTCAAATTTTACAACATTGTTAAAGTTAAACATTGCTAACCCTCCCTTAAATTGGAATTATATAACTAAAGTATAAGTGAAAAAAAGATATATGTCAAGCGATTGACATATATCTTTTTGCATATTTGAATTATTATAGATTTCACTGATGGTTATGAAAACTTAGTAAATGATAAATGAGTAGCATTTTATATATAAAGATGAAGAGTTCTTACCTATAGCTGAAAAAAATGCTAGTAAAATGGTAGAGGAATTTATAAAACTTTATTAAGAGGTTAAATAAGTAAAGATGGTATCTTAAAATTGATTTTAAGATACCATCTTTAATATTAAATATTATTAACAGTTTCTCCTAAAACCTTCCCAATAGCCTCATGAATAACTAAATCAGCTTTATTATCAGCGGAAGTTGAACTCTTATTAATTAGAACAAGATTTTTACCTCTAAAGTAATTAATAAGCCCAGCTGCTGGATAAACAACCAGTGAAGTTCCACCTATAATTAAGGTATCTGCTTTAGAAATGGCAGCAATAGCACCTCTAATTACATTATCATCTAAGCCTTCTTCATAAAGAACAACATCAGGCTTTACATTTCCTCCACATTTAGTACAAGTAGGCACTCCTTTAGATTCTAAAATAAATTTTTCATCATAAAAGGCATGACATTTAACACAATAATTTCTTAAAACAGAACCATGAAGTTCATAAACTACTTTAGAACCAGCAGCTTGATGTAAGCCATCTATATTTTGAGTTATGACAGCTTTAAGTTTACCGATTTCTTCAAGTTTAGCTAAGGCTCTATGAGCATCATTTGGTTTTGCTTCAGGATAAATAAGTTTAGCCTTATAAAAGTTAAAGAATTCTTCAGGATATCTTATATAAAAACTATGAGATACTAACTGTTCAGGAGTAAAGTTTACATGTAACTTTTCACTATATAATCCATTTGAACTTCTAAAATCAGGTATTCCACTTTCGGTACTTACCCCTGCACCTCCCAAAAATGTAATATTATTACTATCTCTAAGTATTTGAGTTAATTTTTCTATTTCAGTACTCACAAAATCATCTCCGAATTATATATTTATAGTTATATTATGGCATACATGTTTGAAAAATAGAATGAATTAATCTCTATTTTAATTTTATTTATATATTATACATAACCATAATAAAAGTATTATTAGTAATTAATAGCTTTGAAAAGTATCTATAAGAAAGTTATTATATTTATCTTATTGTTGCTGATTTTAATATATGTTACAATGTAGTTGTATAACGAAAATTATTTAAAGATGAAAGGGTAAAGTAATTTTACTATGTATTTATAAGACAGAAATTATGGAGGGACAAGAGATGAAAAGTGTATACGATTTAGTAGTAGAAATGGAAGAAATAGAAGAAGAAAGAAGCAGAATAATGAAGTTTCTTGAAAAGAATAAAGCTACAGTAGAAAATTTAACAAAATTAGAAGATTTAGAAATCAGATACCATGGAATAGATAAGATAATATTGGAAAAAGGTATTAAATTTAATGTATATAAATATAAAGAAGCAAAAGAAGATTTAAAAAGGTGGGAAACTATGAGTGGTTTATCAGCACTTTTATCAACACCAAGAGATTATAGCACTTTAAGAAATGAAAAGAAAACTAGACTAATGGTAATAACTAATGATTTAAAATCAATTTTAATAAAAGAATAAAAGGTTACTTAATGAAGATAGCTCATATCAACTTTGATATAGGCTATTTTTTTATCATTATCTATTATTAAAAAAATATAAAAAAATAGTTGACATGTTTTAATAAAAGGTATATCATAATAAGTGAAGATGATAATTATTATCAGTTGAATAAGTTATATATATTATGATTATGTGCTAACAACATTATTCTGTATTGATATCACACATTTAATACAGAAATCTTGAATACATTAAATCCTAAAATCTTTTTATATTATTTATTAGCTCTACAAACATAGTCATAATTTAAATATATAAGCCAAAAGGCATCTATTGTACCACAGCAATAGATGCTTTTTTGGTATATTGACAATTGCTTTAAAAAGAGGATAAATAAAAAATGTAGCAAGTTATATGACTTACTACATTTTTTAAATATATTATATATATTAAATTAGGTGTGTAATTTGGCAAAAGAACTAGCTTGCACGTTTATGAGCAGCTCTAGCCTTTTCTTCAGCTATTTTTCTAGTGTACCAATCTTCACAAATCTTATTAAATGTTTCTTCACTCATATTTCTTTCGCTAAGCATAGAAGTATAAGGAGCATATTTCTTAGTTTGAGTATAATACTTCAAAACTAGTATATGATCATTCTTATATTCAAATCTGTAATCGTCATGATTATTATTTTTATATTTCATAAAATTCACTCTTCTTTCAAATAATTAGATAAATTTAATATATTGATAAAAATACTATCCATGACCTGCATTAAATACAAATCTCATATAATCATCTTCTTTCTTTCTTTCTTCTAGTATTATTATAACTCTATTTGAAATTAAATTCCATATAATGTAATAAAAATATTGATTTTTTTTAAATATTATTATGTAATGCATTTAAGCAATATGATATTATAGAATATATAGTTAGGAGAATATTATAGAGGAGACCGATAATGAGAAAAATAAAGATGGATAATATAATGAAAGAAAAAGATTATGTGCAGGAGAAAAAGCATCTGCTAAAGGATTATGTATAGCAGCAGTGGAATACTAGAAAAAATATTGAGGTGGAGAAATGGATAAGCTAAGTCATGGATGTACATTAGATTGCTTTGACTGTTGTAAGTTTAATGTATATGTTGAAGAAGGAAAAATCATTAAAATTGAAGGTGATAAGGAACATCCCTACACTAATGGATTTATCTGTAAAAAAGGCCTAGCTCATTTAGAGAGGCTAAATCACCACAAGAGGATTTATAAGCCTTTATTAAAAGTTAATGATAAGTGGAAGGAAATTACATTTGATGAAGCCATAGAAATAATGGTTGATAAGTTAAGGTTTTATAAAGATAAATATTCTCCCAAGTCAGTATTATATTATGAACAGTATGGTAATGGCTCCATATTAAAGAGTATAGGAGAAATATTTTTTAATTTTTATGGTGGTGCATCTAAGGCAAAAGGTGGACCTTGTTGGAGTGCAGGTATACATGCACAAAAACAGGTTTTTGGGGATGTTGTAAGCCATTCGTTGGATGATTTTATACATAGCAAAAATATATTTGTTTGGGGTAAGAATCCAGCTAATACTACTATACATACTATGCAAAGTATAAAGAAAGCTAAGGTTAATGGTAGTAGAATCATTGTTATAGATCCTATCTTTACTCAAACAGCAAAAATAGCACATAAATATGTAAGAGTAAAGCCTGGTGGAGATGAAGCTTTAGCACTAGCTATGGGAAAGATTATTATTGAAAGAAATTATTTAGATAAAGATTATATTGAGCAATATGTAAATGGTTTTGAAGAATATAGAGATTACTTGCTATCATTAGATATGAATAATTTATCTTTTATATGTGGTGTAGAAATAAATGAAATTGAAGAATTAGCAAAGCTTTATAGTGAAAAGCATTCTAGTATTTTATTGGGATATGGTATGCAAAAGTATTATAATGGTGGTAATACCATTAAGTTAATAAGCTTTTTAGGTGCTATAACAGGGCAAATTGGTATAAGCGGAGGCGGTGTTAATTATGCTAACAGAGTTTATCCAGATATTTTAAATACTGACCCTTATAATAGTGCTGTTTATGGAGAAAGTAGAGAGTTTTATGTTAGTCATATTAGTGAGTTTATAAATGATGCTGTAAAGGGAAAAGCACATGCTAAAAACAATATATATTGCTTAGAGCAGGAAGGGGTAAAGGAAGATAATGTTCCTTTAAAGATGTCTGTAATAACTAAAAGTAATTTATTAAATCAGCTACCCAATTTAAACAAGCTAAAGAATGCTTTTAGAAAAATTGAATTTAAGGTATGCATTGATATGTTTATGACTGATACAGCAGAAGAATGTGATTTATTTATTCCTGCCAGTAGCACATTGGAAAGTGAAGATTTACTTTTTAGCTCTATGACTAATCCATATTTAATTTTTAATGAAAAACTCATAGAACCAGCAGAAGAGCTAATGGATGAATATTACTTTTTTAGAGAGATAGCTAGAAGGCTTGAACTTAAAGGATATCCAATGGTAGAAAAAAAGGAATATCTTAATAAAGTTATCAAGCCATTAAAAAGAATCCATAAGGAAATTGATTTACAATATATAAAGAATAATTATTTTACTCCTCACAAGAATGTAGCTTGGGAAGATAAAAAGTTTTTAACTAAAAGTGGAAAAATAGAATTTAGTTTTAATAAAATGAGCCATAATAAAGAAGAGTCTAAGTTTAGATTACTAACTACCCATAGTAGGGATACATTATTTAGTCAACATTTTATGGATGAAGAAGATATTGCTATGGCGTATATAAATAGTAATGAAGCAAGAAAATTAAATATTAATGATAAAGAAAATGTTAGCTTAATATCTGATAATGGAAAAATTACTGTAAAAATTGTAGTAGATGATTGCATTGGTGATAATATAGTTATGATGTATGCTGGATGGTGGAAGAGGCATGGCAATCCTAATTATTTAACTATATCAGGTATATCAGATATAGGGGGACAAGTAACTTATCATGAAACATTAGTAGAGATAGTTAAGGAAAAAGGAGAATAGAAAGATGGAAAAAGAATTAACATTATATCAATTAGGTAATTTATTAAAGATTATAACAGAAAATTATGAGGTAAACTTAATGTCAAAAATAAAATTAAGTGGAGGATGGATGACCATAACTGGTAATATAGATGTTGATTATATACCAGCTAATGAAGTATTAGGAAAAGGAAGTAATATAATAGGATTAAAGATTAATAATGGCGGAAGCTGTTCTAATGATATAAAAATAACTGGTATGAAGGATTTAAACTTCAAGGTAAATTTAGCTGCTACTAAATTTAAAGAAATACATAAGGGTGGATTAAATCTAGATAAGATAAAAGAAAAAGAAGATAAATGTACATTAAAAATAGATGAGAATATGATATTTACCATTAATGCTTCTTTTGAAGACGTTAAAAAATTATTATAAAGTTTAAGGCTGATCAATGATATCAGCCTTAATTTTTTAGAAAGAATTTATAAACATTACACCTATTAAACAAATTATTTCTATTATATAGATATGTTTTTATAATTCAATAGTCATTCCATCATAGGCAAATTTAATGGCTATACATTCTTTTTCATAATTAAGATAATCATCATATGACTTACCCCAATCTTCTTCTAAATGAGTTATTATGACATTTTGAATATTATATTTTGCTTTTAGTTCTAAGACCTCTTCAAATGAAAATAACTCTAAATTAAGTGGATTATTTTTAGTCAAATAGAAATTATTTTTAAGTATGTTTCCAATTATAGTATTACCTATGATAAGATAATCAGCATCATAGAATAGTCTTGAATTAGGAAATGGCTTCACATCACATGGTGCATAGATTAATTTTTTACCATTTTGTTCAAAAATGAATATTGTTACTGTAGCTTCTTCATTAGCAGGAACAAATGTTATCTTGATGTCATTAATTACTATTCTTTTGTTGACTGATTTTCTTTTTATTAAATTTAAGGATTCATAATAGTCAAAAATAGAACCATATTTTGTACTTAAGGCATTAACATCATTTAATACATTAGGTAGAGCTAATACTTTTATTGGATTATCACATTTTTTATTGATAGATAAGTCAAGCCAGTTAAGTCTTAATTGTTCGATAACTCGCATTCCAAAAGTATGATCTGGATCAAGATGGCTATAAGATAAATAATTTATTTCTTTTATATTACAGTGATTTAATGCATGTCCAATATCTTCTGGTGTATCTATCAATAATTTTATATCATCTAAAAATAAACTGCATCCGCATCTAGCATATGGATAACTTTTTTCTCTAGCTTCATTACAAATATTGCAAGTACATAAAGGCCTTGGAATGCTTACACATCCTCCTGAACCTGTAATAATAAATTTCATAAAATACCTCCATATAAATTTTTACCTTAATATATGTATAAAATACTTAAGATTTGTAAAGTAAATTATAATATAACACTTACCTTATTATACCATATATAACATAATATTTAAAAATATTATGTTATATATTTATAGATCAAATTAGTTAATTTGATGAAAAAATAGACTTAATAGGGATTTTTTATTGGTATAATACAGCTTTAAAAATAGTTATGAAGTTTATAATAAATATAATTAAATTGAAAAAGAAGTTAAAGAGAAGTAATATAAGATAAGTAGTATAAAGTGTAAAGGGGTTTTAATTATTACACTTTATTTTTAATCTTTAAGAAAGTGATGGGATGTGATTTTTAAATGAAAATAGTCCATACAGGTGATTGGCATATTGGAAAAATTGTCAACGAGTATTCGATGATAGAGGAGCAAAAATATTATTTAGATAAATTAGTGGAATTATTGAGAGAAAAGGAAGCAGAGGCACTTATTATTTCTGGCGATATATATGATAGATCAGTTCCACCAGCTGAGGCGGTAGAACTTTTAGATACTATACTTAGCAAAATAATTTTAGAACTTAAGATTCCTGTTTTAGCTATTGGGGGAAATCATGATAGTGCTGAAAGGTTATCATTTGGAAATAAGCTCCTTAGAGATAAAGGGTTATATATAGAAGGAAATTTTAATGGAGAAGTTAAGAAAGTAACACTAAAAGATAATGATGGAAGTGTGAATTTTTATTTACTACCATACATTGATCCGGCTCAAGCTAGGATTTTGTATGAGAATCCAGAAATTAAAACTCATGATGATATGATGAGAGAAATAGTATCAAGGATATATGAAAATTTAGATATTGATGAAAGAAATATCTTGATAGCTCATGGGTATGTTAGTTATTCATATGAAGATAAGGAACATAGAGGTGGATTAGAAGTTTGTGATTCTGAAAGACCTTTATCCATAGGGGGAACGGATATAGTGGATGGCAGTATATTTGAAAAGTTTGATTATGTGGCATTAGGGCATATTCATGGACCACAAAAGGTAGGTAGTAATAAAATTAGATACTCAGGTTCTCTTTTAAAATATTCCATATCGGAATGGAAGCAGAAAAAGTCCATACCAGTAATAGATATTAATAAAGACAAAAATCTAAAGGTAGAATTAATAGAGATAAAGCCATTAAGGGATTTAAGAGTAATAAGAGGACCCATTGATGAGCTATTAAATAGAGAAAATCATCAGGGCACTAATTTAAATGATTATGTATTTGCTGAAATAACAGATGAAGGAGAGATATTAGATGCCATATCTAAACTAAGAGCTGTATTTCCTAATATTATGGGACTTAGAATGGTTAACACTTCTTTAGGAATTGAAAATAGCAAGACAGCAGCAGGAGATAACTTTAGAGAAAAGTCATTGGATGAATTATTTGGAGAGTTTTATATTGATTTAAAGGGCAAGGAAATGGATGAAGCAAGAAATAGTGAGGTTATTAAAATATTAGAGGAATTGGAAAGGGGAAAATAAAGTGAAACCGCTTAAGTTAACAATAAATGCTTTTGGACCTTATGCAGGAAAAGAGGAAATTGATTTTAGCCTTTTAAAAAATAATAATTTATTTTTGATATGTGGGCCAACAGGAGCAGGGAAAACTACAATATTTGATGCCATATCTTTTGCTTTATTTGGTGAAGCAAGTGGAGGAAGTAGGACTATTGATTCTTTAAAAAGCGATCATGCTGATAAAAGTGAAACTTCTTATGTTACCTTAGAATTTATGGTAAAGGGCAAAATGTATTCAATTACCAGATATCCTACACAGAAAATTGAAAAGACAAAGAAAAATGGTAATATCCAAATGGTAGAAAAGAAACATAGTGTGGAATTTTTACTGCCTGATGATAGAGTTATCAGCAAGACTACAGAAGCTACTAAGGAAGTTGAAAAGATATTAGGATTAAACTCAAATCAATTTAAACAAATAGTAATGTTACCGCAAGGAGAGTTTAAAAAATTACTAGAAGCTGAAAGTAAGGATAAAGAAATCATCTTTAGAAATATTTTTGGTACTGAGAAGTTTTTGAAATTCCAAGATAAATTAAAGGAAAAGCAGCTTATATTAAAAAGAAAAATTGAAGGAGATAAGCAAAAGAGAGAAGCTTATATAACTAAAATTGATGGAAATGATAATGAAGAATTAAATTTATTAATTAAAGAAGATAATAAGGATATTTGGGAGCTTATAAGGTTAGTTAAGGAACTAATTGGTGCAGACAATGAAAAGGAATATCTTATTAAAAAGGATATTGAAAAAGTAAATGAAGAAATATTCAAAATTAAAGAGCATGAAATTAAAGCCAAAGAAATAAATAATAAGCTTCAATTAAAGGAAAAAGTCCAAGAGGAATTAAATTATTTAGAAGAAAAGAAGGAAGCCATGAATGAGCGTCAGGAAGTTTTAGAAAAAGGAAGAGTGGCATTATCTTTAATTCATTTGGAAAGAAGCATTAATGAGGCAAAAAAAGAAATAGAAGCAAATAAATTGGAAATTGTTAATAAAGAAAAAGAGTTGCAGAGTAATACTAAAGATTTAAAAGAGAGTAAAGAACATTATGAAGAGTGTAAGGAACTTGAAAAGGGGAAAGACAGGCTTATAGAAGAAAAAAGTAAACTAAATGCAATTATTGGTAGATTTAAGGATTATAAACAAAAAGAAATTTTGATAAATAGCCTTAAGCAGCAGTTAACATCTCAAGAAAAAGTAAAAGATTCAATTAAGTTAAAGCTAGAAAATGTAGTAAATAATATTGAATTTTTAAGAAATAGGATTACGGAAAACGCCAAGAAGGAACTAGAAAGAGTTCAATATGGTAATCTTTTAAGTGAAAAACAACGTCAAAAAGCAGAATTAATGGAAGTATATAGGTCTATAAAAAAATATATAGACTTAAGAGATGAATATAATTTGCTATTGGAAAAGTTTAATATTCAGGAAAATATATACAATCAAGCTAAGAAAAACTATGATGATGGTGATATTTTATTTAGAAAAGGTATGGCAGGTATACTTGCCATGAACCTTGAGAGTGGAGTGAAATGTCCAGTGTGTGGTTCAGAGAATCATCCAGAGAAAGCCTTAGTGCCAGAAAATGTACCTACAGAAGAGCAATTAGAAAAGTTTAAAGAAGATTATGAAGCACAAAAGGTCTTATATGATAAGCTTATGCAAGCATTAACTATTAAGAATAGTGAAATAGAAAATCAGTTGAATGATACTATTACTGAAAAAGTAGAGAGTGTGAAAGAAATAATTACTATAAAGATAGAAGTAAATGAGCTGAAAAATTTTGAAGCTATTAATAGTAATGTAGTTGAAAGAGGTAAAGCAATTGCTAAAGAAATTGAGGAATTAGTAGAAAAAATAAAAAACATAGATGTAGCTATTGCTAGTAAAAAAGAAGATGAAGATAGTCTAGTGATGTTTCTTAAGAATCAAGAAAGTTTACAAAATATTTCAGAAGAAGAAAATAATAAATATCAAAATTTATTAACAGAGTCTGCAAAGGAAATGGCTTTATTACAGGAGATAAAAGAAAATCTACCTAAAGATATGGAAAGTGAAGATGAAATATTAATAAAGATTAAGGAATCTGAAAATAAAATTACTATGCTTGAAGTAAATTCAAAAAAGGCTCTTGATGTATATACAAGAATGCAAAATATAGTGGCGGAAAATAAGGAAGCTTTACTACAAAAAAATAACTTATTAGTCAAGTGGAACAGCATATTAAGTGAAAAAGATTTTGAATTTAAATTAGCTATTGAAAAAAGCTGTTTTATAGATAGTAATGATTATAATAAAAGCAAAATTAGTGAAGAAGAATTAAAAATCATAGAGAAGGAAATACAAGAGTTTTATCAAAGATTAAAATCTAAAAAAGATCAATATCTAATGCTACAAGAAGAGTTGAAGGATAAGGAACATATTGATATAGATTTAATTATTAAGAGCTTAAATGAAAAAGAAAATGAATTAAGAGAGTTAAATTCTAAGGAAAAGAAAATATTCTCTAGGTTAACTAGCAATAAGGATACATTGAAGTTGATTATAAAGATTAGTGATAAGATAAAAGAAGATGAAAGCGAGTACAATGTAATAGGTGAGCTTTCAGAACTAGCTAATGGAAATAATTTAGAGAGAATAACCTTTGAACGATACGTATTAGCAGCATATTTTGATGATATTATTAAGGCAGCAAACAGAAGGTTAAGTAAGATGACTAATGAGAGATATGCTTTAAAAAGAAAGGCTGAAAAGGGTAAAGGTACTAAACAGTCAGGATTAGAACTAGAAATTATTGATGCATATACTGGAAAGGAAAGGCATGTAAATACTTTATCAGGTGGAGAAGGTTTTAAAGCTTCTCTAGCACTGGCATTAGGGTTAGCAGATGTAATTCAAAGTTATGCAGGGGGAGTGCATATTGAAACAATGTTTGTGGATGAAGGTTTTGGTAGTTTAGATCCAGAATCTTTAGATGGAGCAATTAATGCCTTAATGGATTTAAAAAATTTAGGAAGACTTGTAGGAATAATATCACATGTTGATGAATTAAGGGAAAGAATTGAAGCAAGGCTTGAAGTATCATTAGGTAAAAGTGGAAGCCATGCCAAATTTATTATGAAATAGAGTTATTCATCCGAATTTAAATTCCTACTAAAAATGCTAAGATAAAAGATTTTATTATGGTAAATAATGAAGTTGATTCATGGATAAATAATATAAAAAATAATGACATTATGAATTTAATCTGTATATTGTATGAAGTTTGCTAGAGAAATTGTGAAAGACAATCAATTTATTCTTCAGATTCAGAAACTAAGGATCAAGAAATACAATTAATTGTCTATAAGATATCAGAAATTTTAAGAAAAATGATTATGGGATGAATAATAAACAATTATAAATAAAAATTGCTAAAAAGAAAATACAAAAAATACCTCTTACAATTGCAAGAGGTATTTTGGTGCCGCCAGTGGGAATCGAACCCACACGGTTGCCCGCATGATTTTGAGTCATGTGCGTCTGCCAGTTCCGCCATGGCGGCTTGTAAAAATATCACTTAATTATACTATCATGAAGTTTCTATAATGTCAACTAATTACATAGTAGAGAAAATAATTATATAATAATTTAAAGGGAACAGATGTCAAAATATTGCAATATAATGTAGAGAAAACTAGTTTTAGGAGAATACTTAAAGAAGAATGGAATGGTTTATTAGTTTAAGTCCAGTGCTACAAGGGTTAACAGCAACTATATTTACTTGGTCTGTAACTGCCTTAGGAGCAGCACTTGTATTTTTCTTTAAAAATGTAGATAGAAAGATATTAAATTCAATGCTTGGCTTTGGGGCAGGTGTAATGACAGCAGCAAGTTTTTGGTCATTGCTAAATCCTGCAATTGAATTATGTGGTGAACTTGGATATAGCCAGTTTTTATTGCCTGCAATAGGGTTCTTTGCAGGTGGAGTATTTATTATTTTTGCAGATATGCTTATGGATAAATATTCATATGGTATTATACCAGTAAATAATAAGAGCCTAGAAAAAAATAAAAGTTATAAAAAAAGCATTTTACTTGTTTTAGCGGTAACATTGCATAATATACCGGAAGGATTAGCAGTAGGGGTAGCCTTTGGTGGAGTAGCAGTAGGAATACCTAGTGCATCCGTTGCAGCTGCTATGACCTTAGCATTAGGTATTGGGCTTCAAAATTTTCCAGAAGGTGCTGCTGTATCTTTGCCATTAAGAAGAGAGGGATTATCAAGAGAAAAAAGCTTCTTTTATGGACAAGCTTCTGGTATTGTAGAACCTATTGCAGGTGTAGTAGGGGTAATTGCAGCTATAACTATTAGGAGTATGCTACCTTTCTTTTTAGCTTTTTCTGCAGGAGCAATGATTGCTGTGGTTGGAGCAGAGCTATTACCAGAAGCATCAATAGAAAATAAAAAACTTACTACTTTTGGATTGATTTTAGGATTTATTCTTATGATGGTTTTAGATGTGGCACTTGGATAATTGTTAATGGAAAATGGAAAGTTGGTAGGAAACTTCTGTAGGAATTTTGAAAATTGATAATTAAAAAATTGAGGAGTATACTGAAATATTTTAAAAAAATAAAAAGTTTAAAAATTTTAGAAGTAAAAGAAAAAAGTGACTGTCGCACTAAAAATTTTATATACAATAATATTGTATTATTTATTCTTAATGCGACAGCTCCTTTTTTATATTAATTATTTTTTGATATTGAAGAAAGCTTTTGTTCCTCTAAATTCTGCTACAGAACCTAGTTCTTCTGATATTCTTATAAGTTGATTGTATTTAGCAACTCTTTCAGATCTAGCTGGAGCACCAGTTTTTATTTGACCGGCATTTACAGCAACAACTAAATCAGCGATAGTTGTATCTTCTGTTTCACCAGATCTATGAGAAATAACAGCAGTATATCCAGCTCTATTTGCCATTTCAATGGCATTTAAAGTTTCAGTTAAAGTTCCAATTTGATTTAACTTTATAAGGATAGAGTTAGCAACACCTTTATTAATTCCTTCTTCTAATCTCTTAGTGTTAGTAACAAATAAGTCATCACCAACTAATTGTACTTTTTTACCGATTCTTTCAGTAAGTAGTTTCCAACCTTCCCAGTCTTCTTCAGCCATACCATCTTCAATAGAGATAATTGGATATTTATTAACCCAGCTTTCTAAGAAATCAACCATTTCAGAAGCTGTTAAAGTCTTTCCTTCGTGTTCTAAAACATATTTTCCGTCTTTATAGTATTCTGATGAAGCAGCATCAATGGCAATAAACATATCTTTTCCAGGTTCATAACCTGCTTTTGTAATAGCTTCTAAGATTACTTCGATGGCTTCTTCGTTTGATTTTAAATTTGGAGCAAATCCACCTTCATCACCTACACCAGTTGAATATCCTTTTTCATTTAAAGTTTTCTTTAATGAATGATATACTTCAGCACAAGCTTGAATTGCTGCATCAAATGAATTAAAACCAGCAGGCATTACCATAAATTCTTGTAAATCAACGGAATTATCTGCATGAGAACCACCATTTATTATATTCATCATAGGTACAGGAAGAACCTTAGCATTCACTCCTCCAACATATTGATATAGAGGTAAGCCTAAGAAATTAGCAGCAGCATTGGCAACAGCTAAAGAAACACCTAAAATAGCATTTGCACCTAACTTACCTTTATTGTCAGTTCCATCAAGTTCTATAAGTTTTTTATCAATGGTTGTTTGGTCAAAGACATTATACCCAATTAATTCTTTAGCAATTATATCATTTACATTAGAAACAGCAGTTTTAACACCTTTACCCATAAAATATTCTTTATTATCGTCTCTTAATTCTACAGCTTCATAAATTCCAGTTGAAGCTCCTGATGGTACGGCAGCTCTTCCTATAGTACCATCTTCTAAGATAACTTCTACTTCTACTGTAGGGAAACATCTAGAATCAAGTATTTGTCTAGCAATGATATTAACTATTTCAACAATATTTTTCATAAAATCCTCCTAAAAACTGAAAAAATCTTAAATAAATGAAAAATCAAATCATATATTAATGAAAATCATTTTCAATTAGAATAATTATATAATACAAAATTGACGAAATCAATATTTTTTTTGAAAAAATTATAAAAAAGTCTTGTTGGTAACAAATTCATTTGTTATCATATTAAGAGTAGGATGAATTTAGCCCAAGTGGGCTTGAATTTGACCCGGTTAAGTACTTAGTCTACATATGTAAAAATGAGACAAGCTATAACTAGTATTAATTAGGGAGGAATCAATATATGATGTATTCAAGAGAAGTTGAAGAAATGTGCGTTGTAACTAAAGGCGCTAATCATGCATGTGCTCCAATTCCAGTTGAAGGAAAATGGGTACAAGCTACACAAATATCAGATATTTCAGGGTTAACTCATGGAATAGGTTGGTGTGCACCTCAACAAGGAGCTTGTAAATTAACTTTAAATGTTAAAGGTGGAGTAATAGAAGAAGCATTAGTTGAAACAGTTGGATGTTCAGGTATGACTCACTCAGCTGCTATGGCTTCAGAAATATTACCAGGAAGAACTATATTAGAAGCTTTAAACACAGACTTAGTTTGTGATGCTATAAATACAGCAATGAGAGAATTATTCTTACAAATCGTTTACGGAAGAACTCAAACTGCTTTCTCTGAAGGTGGATTACCAATAGGAGCTGGTTTAGAAGACTTAGGTAAGGGATTAAGATCTCAAGTTGGTACTATGTACGGAACAGTTGCTAAGGGACCAAGATACTTAGAAATGGCTGAAGGATACGTTACAAAAATCGCTTTAGATGCAGATAACGAAATCATCGGTTATAAATTCGTTCACCTTGGAAAGATGATGGAAATGATCGCTAAGGGAATGGATGCTAACGAAGCATTAGAAAAAGCTGCAGGACAATACGGAAGAGTTGCTGACGCTGTTAAATTAATCGATCCAAGACACGAATAATTGTAAGGAGGAATTTAATCATGGCATTATTTGAAAGTTATGAAAGAAGAATAGGACAAATCACTCCAGTATTAGAACAATACGGAATGAAAACAATAGAAGATGCTAAAGCTGTTTGCGATGAAAAGGGAATTAACGTTTATGATATCGTTAAATCAACTCAACCAATAGCATTCGAAAACGCTATGTGGGCTTACACTTTAGGTGCTGCTATAGCTATAAAGAAAGGTTGCACAAAGGCTGCTGATGCTGCTGCTGCAATCGGTGAAGGATTACAAGCGTTCTGTATTCCAGGTTCTGTTGCTGACGACAGAAAAGTTGGTTTAGGACACGGAAACTTAGGAGCTATGCTTTTAAGAGAAGAAACTAAATGTTTCGCATTCTTAGCAGGACACGAATCATTCGCTGCTGCTGAAGGTGCAATCAAAATAGCTGAAAAAGCTAACAAAGTTAGAAAAGAACCATTAAGAGTTATCTTAAACGGTCTTGGAAAAGATGCTGCAAAGATCATTTCAAGAATCAATGGATTTACTTATGTTCAAACTAACTTCGATTTCTTCACAGGTAAATTAGAAATCGTTAATGAAAAACCATACTCAAACGGACCAAGAGCTGCTGTTAAATGCTACGGAGCTAACGACGTTAGAGAAGGTGTTGCTATAATGCATCATGAAGGTGTTGATGTATCAATCACTGGTAACTCAACTAACCCAACAAGATTCCAACACCCAGTTGCTGGAACATACAAGAAAGAATGTATCGAAGAAGGTAAGAAGTACTTCTCAGTTGCATCAGGTGGTGGTACTGGTAGAACTCTTCACCCAGATAACATGGCTGCAGGTCCAGCTTCTTACGGTATGACTGATACTATGGGAAGAATGCACTCAGATGCACAATTCGCTGGTTCTTCATCAGTTCCTGCTCACGTAGAAATGATGGGATTAATCGGTATGGGTAACAACCCAATGGTAGGAGCTACTGTTGCAGTTGCTGTTGCTATAGAAGAAGCTTCTAAATAAGCTTATTTTTAAGTGTTTACTTATAAAAAAGTTTAGAACTTTATAAAATAGTTCCGAAAAGAATTATAAAAAAGTTCTGAAAAATAGAGTCTCATATGAAATTGTAATGATTTTGTATGGGGCTCTTTTTGTGTTAGTGTAGGGAAAAAGGGAGATGAGGAGGCGTGAAGATAGTGGGGAAATTTTTCGAGACATTTTTATGATTGAGGAACCCTTTTCTCTGCAACCGAAGGTTGCCCCTGTGGATAACTCCTTAAAAATACAAAAATATTTTGCATGAAATTGCAATCTATTTCCATAGGATTTTTTCAAATTTATTTTTTGTTTTTTTAATCTTAGCAACCGGATTTTAATTTTTAAGGAGTGAAAGATTTATGATTCAACAAACAATCGTCGAAATCGCAGATTCTCCATACAAAAAATGTGCCACTGTCTACACAGATGATGCAAACACTTCACAGGCCTGTGTGTTATATTTTCACGGTGGTGGATTATTATATGGAAATCGAGAAGATTTACCAGAGAAACATCTAAGTGCGCTGACAGCCGCAGGATACACGATCATCGCTTTTGATTATCCATTATCTCCTGCTGCAAAACTGGATATGATCACGGAAGATGTCTGTGCATCTGTTAATGATTATATTGACAATGCTTTAAGATATGTCGATGAACCACTTCCATACTTCTTGTGGGGACGTTCATCCGGAGCATACCTGTGCCTGATTGCTGCCGCAAGCGGCAAGTTAAAGGAAGCACCTGTCGGCGTTTTATCTTATTACGGCTACGGTTTCTTATGCGACAACTGGTATCAGACCCCAAGCAGATTCTACTGTAAACTTCCAAAAGTCGATGAATCCTGCATAAACGCAGAACCGGAAGGTTTGCATGCAAACGGCGATCTTGACACGCATTACAGTGTCTATGTCTATGCCCGCCAGACCGGCAAATGGAAAGAACTTCTCTATGATGGACGAGATAAGTTTTTCTTACTGGATTACTCTCTTCGCGTAAAGGATTCTCTTCCGTGTCCATTATTCTGTGCCCACAGTACCGGAGATACAGATGTGCCATACCAGGAGTTTTTGGAGTTATGCAACCGCTATCATCCAAAACGCTTTATCGCAGCTACGACCACTCATGATTTTGACCGTGAGCCGGACAGCCCGTTTACCGACCGTCTATTAGAGACAACGCTTACATTCATGGAAGAAAAGATGCCTAGAAACAAAGGTCGTGTCGGTGCCAGAGAAAACTAAGTAAAATCAATAGAACAAAAATAGCAGGGTGGGGATTCCCGTCCTGCTATTTTGTTCTCTTCTCATATTTTACAAGATATTTTTTCATTACTTTATAATGCATATCCATCGTAAACCGGAATACGGTTTCTTTCCCTTTTTCATCGGTTACACATACATATAGATCATTCTCCGCCTTGATTCCGTTCTTACTGCACTGCCCCGCCTCCAGGCACCTATAACTTTGCACCTTTATGATGCGATCCACAGCGCCAAACAGCCCATACTTGCTATCTAAACGTACCACAATCCCGTTCTTCTTATCCAGTTCCAGTCTGCGAAGAAAATTTTTCACAGTGCCATCTGCACTCTTTCTCACTTCATACGCCGGATATCTGGTGTCCATAATTCCCATAGTCTGTCACCTCTCCTGTTAAATAAAACGTTTGATTTTTTTATTATGGTTCTGAAGTGCATCCATAAATCCCTTATTGTCCTGCAAAGCCACAACAATCTTCTCATTCTTTCTGCATCTTAACATTACATTATCCATAGACGCACAGTAAGAAAGACAAAATCCACTGGTCTTCTGCATAGACAGGATATTCTCATAAGGGATTTCTTCTTTTGACAATCCAAACTTCACGTACAATTTATCTTTTTCAAACGAAATATAATTCACGAAGCAAACCGGGATCAGATATACATCTAACACGATCACCGGAACTATGTAAAAGAAGGAAATATAATGGAATCCATATTTTACAGAAAGTCCGATTACAAAACCGTTTAAAAGGACGATGAGCAAGTACCACCATGGTGCTATTTTTCCTTTAAATTTCATACATTTTCTCCTGTTTTCTTAAATGAAGCTGTCCCGGACTGTACTGCCCGGGACTTCTCCTGAAATTATGTAAATTTAAAACTATTATTTCTCAAAAATTGTACCTACGCGGAATCCTTCGCAGCTCTTCATTGTCTTCATCAGGAAGTAATATACAAGACCTGTAGGGATCAAACTTACATACCATGACAGTTTAACAATGATCAGTGAGCAAACAGATCCAACAATAATAGCAATTACTGCTGCCCAGTTAATTCCTTTATACGGTCCTTCTTTGTCATACATACGGTTGATATCCAGTTTCTTCTTACGAAGGATGTAGTAATCAACAGCCATTACTGCAAAGATAGGTCCAAGGAATGCTGAGTAGAACTGTGTGAACAGGTTCAGACCTGCAGCTGACTCAGCTGTAACTAATTTCCAAGGCATTACGCAGATAGATAACACACCAACAAGGATTGTTGCATATGACCATTTCATCTTGAATGACTCCATCAGAACGTATGCAGGTGGTACGATGTTGTTCAGTACGTTTGTTGTAACCTGAGCAAATGCGATAAAGAGCAGTGTCAGGATTGTAAGGAACTTGCTGTCCATTGTTGTTGAGAATACTGTTACTGGATCGCTGTTTCCTGTTGCTGCTGTAACCAAAAGTCCAATCAGACCCATGAACAGTGTAACCGGAAGAATAGCGATTGTGTAAATGCTTGCTGCTTTTACTGGTTTAATGTCATCTGTTGCATTACGTGAGTAGTCAGATGCATTGATGATCATTGTTGAGTAAATTCCAAGGAATGAAGTTGTTGCAGCCCAGAATGGCATTCCCCATGTTCCCTTGATTCCAGAGAATACATCTCCGATCTCTGTAGCGAACTGAGTATTTACTACGTAAAGCATGTATACCAGGATTGCAATGATGAATACACATGAAATATTCTCCATCCATTTGATTCCTTCGAATCCTTTAATTGCAAGTGCAACCTGAAGGATTGTAAACAATACATAAACAACCGGCAGACAGTCAACGCCAAACAGAATCTTAAAACAACTGTTGATCGCACCGGCACCTACCCAGCTCTGATATCCAAACCATACAATAGCAGGAAGTCCGCGGAGCACACCAGGAATCTTAACTCCTGTAAATCCGAAACTACTTCTTAACTGTACTGTAAATGGGATACCATAAACATGTCCCGCTTCTCCGATGATGGCAAGCGCGATTGCGATAACCAGACATCCGATACACATAGCAATGATAGCCTGTACTACAGTTAATTCACCGATCAGTCCTGCTCCCATGGAGAATGTACCGATGGATACACATCCACCCATAAAACTTGCCGCATAAGATACCGGACCCATAATACGTTTCTGCGTTGGCTGAAGGTCTTTGTCAACGTTCTTGACAAGCTCAGGATTCAACGTTTTGTTGTCAACTATACTCATAAAATCTCTCTCCTTAATTCTTTTGTCTCTCAAAAACTAGCATTATTTTAATTTCTTAACCAGGTTTCCTACACCCTTCTCAGCAACGATCTTGCCGTCCTCAGCGATCACATTACCACGAACCATTGTCATGATCGGAAGTCCCTTTCCTTTCAATCCAACGAATGCAGAAATCTTATTTACATAGAGCAGAGAATCTTCTGTAATCTCCCACTCTTTGTCTGGATCTACAATCAGAAGGTCGGCATCAAATCCAGGTTTGATATCACCTTTTTTACCATAGATTCCGAAAGCTTTTGCTGGCTGTACAGACATTGCATTAGCAAGTACTGTAGGGCACACGCCACGTTTTACAACACCTTCGCTGAATGTTGCCTGGAAACCACTCTGGATACCAGAGCATCCACCCCACACATCGAATACAGTTTCAATCTTGTTTCCGAGAATCTCATTGTATTTCTCATCGTATGAACATGGTGAATGGTCAGAAGCGATTCCGCTGAATACACCAGCTTTTACATACTCCCACATCTCCTCTACAGCTTCTTTTGGCTGAAGGATCGGTGCACACTTGAACAGTGGTCCGTTCTCGATAACATCATCACTTGTAAATGTCAGATAATGTGTACATGTCTCTGCTGTGATATCATATCCTTCATCCTGTGCTGCTTTAATCTTCTTAGCAACTGCCGGGTGAGATACATGGCAGATATGTGCTTTACATCCTGTAGCTTTTGCGATCTCGATGATTGCATCTGTTGCAACGATCTCAGCTACTACCGGACGAGACTCAAGGAATGCTTTCCAGTCGTTACGACCAGCTTCTTTCATTCTCTTTTCCTGATTCTTGATGATCGCATAATCTTCACAGTGGAATCCTGCACGTCCATCAAACTGTTTGATGATATCCATTGCTTCCAGAGCCTGTCCATAGTTCAGTGACTCATAGTCCGGAGATACAGGTCCGATAAATGACTTGAATGAAACGCAACCTTTTTCATCCAGTTCTTTCAGATCATCAAAGTTGTAGCTTGTAAGTCCACCCCAGAAACAGTAATCAACGTATGCATTCGGAGAAACTTTATTCTCTTTGAAATCAAATGCTGCTGCATTTGTCATACATGGATCATTCTGAAGAGGCATATCAATAACTGTTGTATATCCGCCCAGAGCTGCAGCAGCAGTTCCATGCTCATAATCTTCACGCCACTCAAATCCCGGATCATTCAAATGAGCATGTGTGTCGATAGCACCTGGGAATACATAATTACCTTTTGCATCAATTACCTTTGTTGCTTCTGGTTCATCGCCTTTTACTAAGATTGCTGCGATCTTGCCATCTTTGATTGCAATATTGCCTTCAGTAATAGCATCAGCAGTAACGATTCTACCATTTTTTACCAATACATCATACATAATTTTTCCCTCCTTGCATTAAGTGCATTAAGATTTACATCCGGTCAATCTTAATAACTAATGTACTTACTTATTATACATTTTTTGTGCAAAAATTACAATTCTACTATATGTAGAAAATACAACCACATTTTTATGCAATTTTTATAATTAAAATCTTGAAAACTGCATATATATGCGGTTTTCTATTTTTTATCTCTTGTTTTTGCTTTAAAAAATAAAAACCAATTTTTGATAATTTCAAAAACCAGTTTTTATTTTCCTACTATGTTAATCGATATTTCTTTTCTATCTTATCTAAAAGTTCATTCACACCTTTGCAGAACTCAGGAATCTGCTCTGCTGATGTAATGTCATTTTCAATCTCCTGACTGATATCCGGCACAAGTCCTTTCTGAAATTCTTTGTCATAATAATGATAGACACTTGCCGCCCCATAGATCTCAGATGCCTTGTCTGTATCCAGATATTCATACAATGCACACACCGCATTCAGATTGCGGTATCTTTCATATACGTTACTCTTCTCATATAGCTTCTCAAGAACTCTTCTCGTTCTCTGATTCGGTTCTTCCAATTGTCTGACCAGTTCATATTTCTCGGAATATTCTTTATATTCATTCAGCAGTCTGTCCTGAGCTCTCATACCGCGT
>ERZ773103.1100-NODE-1100-length-29771-cov-7.500808_pt1 | contig 29771 bp, 30 predicted proteins | sample MGYA00511118_ERZ773103 | MGnify/ENA primary metagenome ERZ773103 (study PRJEB29015, sample SAMEA2737821) | human gut metagenome | biome: human gut; feature: human-associated habitat; material: faeces | place: China | collected 2012 ... | reverse complement strand
ACAGTGACTTGTCGTCAGTTTCCTAACTTGACATTCGCTCCACGGAAAACCCGCCAACTGTGGGCGGCAACCTCACGCTTCATAGCTATCATGCCACAGCAAGGACTATTATAAGCGAAGATTTTACACAATGCAAGTACTTTTTTATTTATTTTTAAAAAATATTGTATTTTTATAAATACAATATTTTTATTCACAATATTATAATATGCAGAGATATTTTCTCCTTCCATAATTGTATAAATGTTGATATACCGCATTTTCTTATTATGTCCCGGCTTTGCATCTGTATTTCATATCTTTATTATGGAAGAAACAGATTCATGCAGCTGATCTGGAATCCATTGTCCAACATCATCTGTGTGAATCTGTTTCTTCTATATTATCGGGATACTTTATATCCCCATATTCATACTCTATGTACTGCTAATATAATACTGTCACTTGCACATCTGTTTTTCATACGGAACGTTAACAGATATCTACATTAAAGTTCCTTATAATACGGACAGATATTTTCATAATATCCGTCTTTCATACGAAAACCTTTCGGAATCACGCCCAACGGTACGAATCCGAGACGTTCATACAGATGTCTGGCATGGATATTGGATTCCACGACAGCATTAAGCTGTAAGATGGAAAATCCATGGGCTTTTCCCTGAACAAGAGAATCTTTTACCAGTTTTTCTCCAATATGAAGCCCTCTGCTTCCAGAATCCACCGCATAGCTGGTGTTGCAGATATGACCACAGCGTCCCACATTGTTCGGATGCAAAATATACATACCGCAGATCTGACCGCTCTGTGCATCCGCTGCCACTCCACAGTACACCTGTGCAGCAAAAAACTCTGGTCCCGTCGTTTCATCCAGCGGCTCTTCCTGTGGAAAAGCAATGCCATCCTCCACGACTTCATTCCAGATACGGATCATGTCTGAAACATCTGTTTTTTCATATGCTCTTACTACTATATCCATTTATCTTATACTCCTTGCAATGATATCCGCTGGCTTTATGTTCCTGACAATTACATTCATTAATCCCATGCCCCTGCCGATGTCCAGTAAAACTTCTTCCAATGCCCAATACTGCTCACTAAATTTTAATCTTGTATATTTCATAAAATGGCAACATTTTTAGCGCCTGGGCAACCGTTTTCTGTCTATCATCTTGATCACTCTCGCACGGTTATATCGCTGCATCATGATAAAAGGCAGATCACAGAAAAATGCAGTTATCACAGACGTAATAAAAAAGACCCAGAAACTTCTAAACCAGTACGTCGCAGCCAGCGGAAAAAAACTGAACAGAAAGATCGTTTCATGCCCCACTTCCGACTGGCACATGGTCTGCACGATTTTTTCCGGCGTATGCTTTCTGACATCAAAATCTTCCGGGCGCCAGGTAGGCATCTGACCTTTCCACTTTTTGATACGAAGCTTCTGATACAGACTCTGCTCCCATGGATGAAGCTGATACCATTTTTTCTTAACATCCGCATGCTGAAAAAAACGATGAAACAGACCGCCGATGACCAGCCGCATCCAGATATGATATGCTGTTGTGCCTGCTGTAATGGCCAATGTCAGCAACAGACCTATATGTAATTTTATGTATAGCACACCACATATCACTGTACCTGCCAATGCACAGCCAGCAATAGTCAAGATTGTTTTCTTCATTCGTTACTACTCACAATTTCTATAAGCTGTTATTTTTTATTTTCTAATCTTCTCTAACTGATTCAGGAAAATTCAGCTTTAAAACACACCCTCTTTTATCTAAAATTATTCCTGAATATGAACCGGTCCATTCTCTTTCACATAACGCCAGCCCTCTTCTGTCTTTTCTGCTTCCAGACAGCACTGTACATTCTGGGACGGATCCGGATGATTTTTCCACAGATCATATAATTTCGGTAAAAATACCGGCCACTGGCTTGCCTCAAAATCTTCATGCTCTGTCAAATAGTTCGGAACGATATTCGGGTTTGGGTCTTTCTTTAAAATATCCAGAATAAATGCCGGCGGCATGGATACTTTTGTATTCTGAACAGTCGCTGTGATATGCACGCATCCGCCTTCTGCATCTTCCCACATATGTACGGTGGAATCCACCAGTTCCCCAAGGTCATTGAACACGCCTTCGCAGATCACATGTTTCAGGCAGGTCGTAAATGGGAAGAAATCTTTCAATGCCAGACGATGGATCTCCACGCCTTCTCCACCAAACACAGCTGCCCCCGGCTCACACGCCTCAGAGATCATATGCACAGAAGCTTCCATTCCATACTCCACCGGAGTTTTGACCCAGGTAAATTTCTTATGGGAACCCGGCGCCCACAGATAATAACCTTTCTCCATATTTGCCCAAAACCAGTCCATCATCTCTGCTGTCACACCCGGCAGAAAATGCTGTTTCTGTGACGGAAGCGCATATCCTTTGTCTATGGCATCCTGATTCAGCTCCAGTTCCGGAAGCAGCGGGTTCGGTTTTGCCGGTTTCTCAAACTTTGCAAACGGAACATGGATATTTTCCTGACACGGAAGGTACGTCTGTCCTCCATTTGGAATGTATTTTATTGTATCGCTCATATATTCAGCTCCTCCTGATTCTTCAGATAAATAATAGATACTCGAAAACTTCAGATTTCTACGAGTATATAAATATTTATTTATCATAGCATATTTTTCATAGATGCTTCAAGATATGTGCATTATATATTATATAAAAAACCAGCGTTTCTGCATAAAATCAAACAAAAAATGGATTGGAATCATCAACCACTAAAGTCTCCAGATGCCAATCCATTTATTTTCTTTTATCAGTAAATCAACACGATCTACATCATCATCAGTTCGTCTCCGTTCTGAATGCCATACTCCTGAGGCGTCTGGTCATTCAGCAAAATCATCTCTTTATTTTTCAGGCAAAGAATCTCCGAATCCGATGACACATATTCTCCGTTAGATAGATTTTCCACTGCCTGTGCCAGTAGCTGTGTAATATCCATGATCGGTAATGACACCGGAATCTTGATATCATAAGACTGCCCGATCGCCGGTACATACAATGTGATCAATATATGATCCATAACTATTCACCACTGATACTGCCTGTTGCAATGTTGACATCCTCAATGATCTCTTTGATGCCTTCATCTACAGAAGTCATGTCTCCCATTGCATTTCGATAAATATCTCTCAGGTTGTTAATACGTTCTACCGCATTTCTGCAGGCCCGGATAGATTTTGAAATGCTGCGCATATATTCTACCGCATTTTCATCGTCCCACACCTGCTTGATCTGTGATTTATAATTTTCCAGCTGATCCAGATGCGTATTGATCTGTACAGCATATGACTCTAACTGTGTAATTTTTTTCTCATATTGTGCTTTTGAATAATGAAGTGCCATTTTTTCCTCCTTGCATATATCCATACACGTCCCAGACTTTGTTTTAAGTCTTTTTCGCGCAGGCATTACGATTTTACATTACTCTGTTTCGAAGACAGTTTTGTATTTAGGAATGCTTTCTGTATTCCTGCTGCTATTAAGCATCATGCAACGCATGACCCGTGATTCTGCACTTTACAGAAATCTATTTTTTAATCTTGGATTTATATTCGTTTAACTCATCCAGACGCTTCTGCAGCCATTTTGCCATCTGGTTGATTACCTCACCAAAAGCATCCATTGCCTGGTCAAATACTTTTTTCATGTCTTCAAATTTTTCATTCATCGTTTTACCGATTTCATCAATGGCCTGCATGATCGGATCATCCCCTACTGGATCTGAGCAGCAAAATTCTGACACCTGTCTCAGCAGCTGATCCACAAGTGCAAATTCATTTTCAATGTCAAGTTTTAACTGTCTTGACTCTTCAATCTTCATCTGGTTATCTTCAACGCTTGTCATTCTTCATTCCTCCATATTTCATTGTAAGATACTTCCCGTATTCTTTCGCCTATTGTTTCTTTCAGGCTGCGATAGCTCTGTAACATGTTATTCAGAAAGTCAATCCGCCCCTCGATATTCTGTTTTAACCGATTCATATCATCTACATTTCGCTGCATCATGATCTGGTTTCCGGAAACCGAAAGCTTCTTCATCTCATCCAGAAGCCTCTGTGCCTCCCGCTTTTCTTCTTCGATCAGCGAAATATGATTTTCAACACCTTTTTGATTAATTCCTAACTCCATGTCCGGTACACATCCCCCCTGTTGTCTATTTTATCATAAGCAACTACTGTCGTCTTATGTTTTCCACTCTACATTTCATGCATTCTCCGGATCATGCGTTCCAGCAGCTGCTGTTCCGCCTGTACTTCCTCCCGGTAAGCCTCAAAAATATCGCCTTTCAGATAAGGGCTGAGTTGTTCATAATCATCTTCCAGCTGCTGTCCCAGTGCTTTGCAGCGATATATCAATCTCTGTAACTGTTCATCCATAACGCTTATATGATCGACTGATCATCCTCATGTTTATATTTTTGTTCCATAGAACCACAGGGCATCTGCATTCCATAAAAGTTACCACGGTATCGCATCATAAATTTATGATACGGAAGTTCCTGTCTGATTTTGCTCAGTTCTGCCGGTAATGCTTCCACGATTCCCTGTCTCTGATAACAGCCACCGAACAGCAGCGCGATATCATCCTTTCTGAAATAATTCAATAATGCCTCGCCCTCAAGTTTCAATGCTTCTCCCGGTCCAAAACAGCCGATTACATACAGGTTATCTCTGCTGGCCATCTTTAATACCTGTTCAAAAAATCCTACAAAAGTGGTTCTGTCCTGTTCATTTTTCAGGTCGATCTCCTGATAGAAATCCAGAAAATCTTCAAACAGGATCAATACCGGCCGGGTATGCTCTGCCATATAGGATCGCGCTTCCCGTGCACTTTCGTCTTCCCTGAAATCCAGATCATGTTCCGCGCAGAATTCCTTATACATCGTTGTCCTCGGAACGATCTCCTTTGTCAGTGTATTGATCAGCTTTACTGCTTCTTTGAACTCACAGGAGAATACTTCCGTACGCTCATCTGATTCCACCTTCAGCACGCTTTTCTGTTTCCGTGTAATAATATACCGTTTCATATCTTCCCGGTCAGACGCATATAAAATATTTTCCAGAATCTTTTTCGTTCCTTTTGAATTGCCAAAATACACCGGCAAGCAGGAAAACTGTCGGAATGGCAATACAACCGGCTGCGCATTTTTCAGATGATAGCCCAGCGGAAATCTTCCCAGCGGATATCGATCACAGAATGTCTCATACTCTTCTTCCTCATCGATCTGTGGAATCCGTTTTGCCGACAGTTCGCAGGCTGTGCGGCGGTTTTCAACACCTTCTTTGTACCAGTTCTTTCTTGTCTCATTATCTTCCTCCGGCAGATACATGGCCGTCTGGAAAATGATCGGTTCCCCATCTGCATTTACCATACCCCGTCCAGGATCTTCCTCCGGTACAAATGTACAGCGACACTGTAACACCTCACTGTATTCATATTTATCTTTCATATGCAGTGCAAGACGTTCTCCCAGTTCCTGTTTGAGGCGCATCGTAGCCTCATTCATATGATCTGATGTAACGATATAGCGGATACCGCAGTTATATCCTGCCTTCATCTGTTCCGCCAGTTCATAATAATAGCCTTCTCCGATTTTATTTCCTTTGATGCCTGCCAGGTTATCGATCACGATAAGGATCAGCGGTAGCTGTTCTTTTCTGCATGCATCCTCATAAGAAGAAGCTTCCAGTGTTGCAAAACGTTTTTTTCGCTCCCGGATCAGCTCCTGTATCAGATCTGAAAATATCTTCAGATGTTCCGTTTCATCTTCACAGAGAACAGCTCCGCAATATGGCGACCTTCGATAGATCTCCATGCTTCTTCCCAGCGGATCAAGAATATAGAATTGTATCTGTCTGCCGGTATAATGACGCATGGCATATTGTATGATCGTATGAAGCATCGTTGTCTTGCCACATCCAAGTTCGCCTACAATCCACAGGTTTCGGGCTGTATTCAGATCGATATGCAACACATTCTGCTGCTGTCTGGACGGATCATCGGTCAGACCGATTGGAACGCTTATATGGCTGCCATTTTCTTGTGCCGGAACCAGCTGTTCCAGATCCAGTTTTTTCGGCAACGGTTCCAACCAGAGTGGTCTGGAGTGGAGCTGCTCCCGTTCTGCGATCTCCGACAGATAATTCACGATCTCTGTCAGCTGTGATTTTCCATTTTTTACGCTCTGCACCTGTTTTCTTGTAGTCAGGATGTTCTGTCCCAGCTCATCGATAAACTGTACACTTTCATCTTTCTGACGGATCACGGTATCCTGCGGCTGATATGTCGCACCTGCCCAGGCCGACTGACCAAGAGCAAAATATTCATCATATCCTACCTGCAAATAAAAACGACCGGTGTCTTTTAGCTCTGCTGCCTCCGGACGTTTCAGCATATCCATACTGTCTGACTTATCCTGTACTTTCAGACACACACGGAATTTTGTATTGCTTCGGATCTGATCATTTACCACCCCGGAAGGTTTCTGTGTCGCAAGGATCAAATGTACGCCAAGGCTTCGTCCGATGCGGGCGATGCTGATCAGGTTATCCATAAATTCCGGCTGCTGCTGTTTCATCTCCGCAAACTCATCAGCAATAATGAAAAGATGAGGCATTGGTTCTGTAACCACTTTATTCCGGTATAAACTCTGATAGCTGTAAATATCAATAGAAGACTCGCCCGTCATGCTTTTTACTTCATTGAATACTTTCTGCCGTCTCGTCAGCTCGCTCTGCATAGATGTCATGGAACGTTGGATCATGGCTCCGTCCAGGTTCGTAATTGTTCCCACCAGATGCGGCAGATGAATGCCACGCATTTTGTCCTCGAAAGCTCCCGCAAGTCCACCACCTTTGTAATCAATCAGGAGAAATGCCACTTCATCCGGATGGTAATTAATCGCCAATGATAAAATATAAGTAATGATAAATTCACTCTTGCCGGATCCTGTCATACCTGCGATCAATCCATGCGGACCCTGAAACTTCTGATGCAGATCCAGTTCAAAGAACGATCCATCAGCGCCAACGCCCACCGGCGTACACAACGTCTTGACGGGATTGCTGGTTTTCCAGCGCTGAAGCGGATTCAGATGTTCAATCTTTCCAACACCGAACATTTCCAGAAACGTAAGCATCTTTGGCATCGTATAACTTCCTGTGATCATTTTCAGATACAAATTGGAAATCTTTTGTAATGATACCGCCTGCGACCATTTCTGATAGATATCCATGCGAAATGCAAGATCCGTTTTATCCAATTCATTAATATGAATAACCGAATGTTCCCCCGAATCATGCAGTGCAAAGATTCTAGAGCAGTCCTTTGGCAATCCGTCAAAGACAGCCAGGATACCAATGCCGATACACTCATCCGCTTTCATGACTTCCTTTAAGATTTCCATACTGTCAAAAATCTTTTTATTCAGAGCGATGACCATATAATAAGGACGGTCTTTCAATGCCTTTTTAAGTTCCACCCGTCTTTTCATACTATCTTCCAGCTCATTTTTCAAATATTCGCTGAGCTGAAATCCATCCGTCATATTGGTAGCCAGAAAACGGATATTTTTCTGATCATCCCAGGTATGAGGCAGATAACGGATATACTCTATCTGTCGTAAATCCTGCTCTTCCAGTAAAAATACCAGTTTTACCTCGTCATAACTATGCGTCATAACAATCTGATTAATGAAATTACGCACAAACGTCAGTTGAAGTCCACGACTTCCGGAAACGCCACAGATATAATGTTCCAGAAAGGAATTCATAATTGGCACATCCTGCAAAAGAACCGGACGATTGACCAGCTCATACATGCGCTGCTCCAGATCATCTTCATCCAGAGAAAAGCGTTCCGTCTGATACTCGTATTCTGCCATGAGCGGAAGGTCGCCGCTTCCAATACGAATGTTCATAAAATCATCGTCAGAATTGCGCCTCTCCCAGAGACGCGCCCTGTTCTGCTCAAAGGCAAGTACACTGGCGGTATCCGGATAATTATATTTAAGAACCTTTTCTTCTTTTTTCTTTTCTATAAGAATCTGTTTTTCTTTGTCTTTCAGATACGCATCGTATTTCTCGTGCCGCCGCTCTTCATATTCCTGTTTCTGCTTTTCCGTATATTTGGAATTCAGGATTGGAAACAATACGGAACTGATCATAGACGTCACATTTCCCGCAAGCAAGGATCTTCCGGATGTGACCATGGAACCTCCCATGCGAAGAAGCAGCGGTATCTGATCACTGTTCATGGACATCGGCGGCGCTTCAAATTTAATCTGCCCCGGCTCCATAGGCATTCTCCGTCTTGGAGAACGGTTGAAAAACAACTGCGGCTGTGATGCTTTCACTTTTTCATTGCCGGAAACCAGCTCCTCTTTCCGATTCAGTCGCAGAAGATGTTCGCGGTTCACACCTATCCTGAAATTACCGTCACTGATGGACAAAAATCCATATCCGATAATGATGCGGATTCCAAGAAATGCGATCACATCTCCCGGATGCAGCAATTTACTTCGCATCCGATGCCCATTAGTATAAATGAACAGATCATCTCTGCTATCACAAATTTCCCATGTATTTCCCTCTTTTTTCAAAGAAAAAGAATGATCCGAAATAATCCGGTTATGATAGATCACGTCATTATTTTCTGCTTTTCCCACACGGATCAGTTTCGTATCCCGTACAAAATAATTATGATATTTCAGACTTTCCTGATTCGTATATTCACAGTAAAAAAACAGATACTGATCTCCTGACTTTACCAGGGTCATAGCCTTATCTTTCAGAGACAGCTTGCTGTAAGCTTTATCATTTACAAAAAAGCTCGTTCCTTCTCCTGCGTGAATCCGCCATTTTTGTTCAGAGCCTTCGATATATAAGATTTCTTCGTTATTTTTAAAATGAAATTTTCCTTCCGGATACACCGGAAGCTGAATCAGCTCCGTAGTATCTCCCATAAGATAAGCGTTAATTCCAGTAGGATATTCTACCTCGTACAACGAAGATGCGGTATTTTCAAATGTATTTTCCATCGTACCTCCCCTGTCAGTCTCCGTCTTTCTTTCTGTTTCTGATCGTTCGACCGGATTGTGTATTCTCATCAAATACTGCTTTCAAATGCTGTACCATTTTATCTTCCTGGATCATACTTTTCAGGAAATTGTCCTCCGTAAATCCTTTCAGGAAACTTCCCCTGCGCTTTTCCTTCTTATGGCAGCCATCCGCACTTTTCTCAGCCTGTGTCTGCATTCCCTGATGCGGATCTGTCTTTGATTCACTGACCATACTTCCAGACTTACTCATACTGCCAATCCAGGATTCCTCTGTACACACACGGGAAGAGGTTATGTATTCCGGTTCAGCCTCACAAAATTCTTCAGAAACTGCCTGTTGCATTTTGCCTGTATCTGCATTTAGAAATGTCGTTGTGTCTGTATCTATCTTATCACAGTCTGCATTTTCTTTTTTAACAGAATCCGGAACTGCGTCCATAATAACCCGAATAAGAATCATCGTGATATTGTCTCTGCCACCGGCTTCCAGTGCCATCTGCACCAATTGCTGACTGCACTCCATAAGATTGCATACCAAAGGCTGATTTTCTTCCGTATTTAAAGAATCATAACTTCGCAGACACTGTGCAATCTTCTCCTCGCTGACCATATCCGTCAGCCCGTCACTGCAGATCAGAAAGAGATCTCTGTCCTGTAGTTTTGCTGACTCTACATAAGGAAGAAGACTCATATCTTCTCCTGACATCCCGATATTCTGGGTCAGACGGTATTTTTTCTTTTTCTCCAGAAGATAGCCCAGATTCAGGCTCTCATACAGACTTTTCTCTGTATGTTCCTGATAAAATGGATGCAACTGTCCATCCCGGAAAAGGTAGATTGGGCTGTCACCCACATTGCATGCAGTTACCTCTTCATCAAATAACAGCATACTCGCCGTAGTTCCCATACGGGCGGCACGCTCCTTCATCGCCTGGATAACACGCTCATTTCCAATCTGACACAGGGCAGCTCCATCCTTTTCCAGAAATCCCTGATGCAGCGGAAACTGTCGGCAGGCATCTGCCATAAGAAACGAGGCCTTTTCTCCATATCGTTCGCCCCCCATTCCATCAAACACGCCAAAAAGCTGCGGTTTTTCCAGCCTTTTACACTCCTGTGATTCCATATGGGCATTTACCGTCTCATTGATCTGCCCGTAGAAAAAGAAGTTGTCCTCATTATGTTCCCTTATCTTGCCAACGTCTGTGATGACGTTGGATTCCAGCATATATCTGTTCATTACTCTCTCCTGATACACTGCCTCGCATTATCTGTTCCGATAAATCTCTTTTTTTATAAAAGCATCCTTTTCCGTTACTATCTTTTATAAGAACAGCATTTTTTATAAATAGCCTATTACTTTTCCACACCCGAATAAAATAAAAAACCTTTTATTCACAAAAATAGTTTTCTTACTTACATATTACCCACAGAAATATCTAATTTTGAGGTGTATAAAGTTTCTGAATCTCCTGCAATACACACTGTAGCCATCTCGTATCAGCGCCAAGCAGCCAGCCTGCTTTTCCATCTACATCGATATATACATCTTTATTTGGCCCATCCTCTACCGCAAGGAAATTCGTAATAATCAGATATTTGTCCTTAATCTTAATCTCATGATTGTGTGCAAGATCAATATACCGCATAAAATAATAACCTGTCGGTTCTTCTTCTGAATAAATATAAATCCGATCTCTGGTAAGCACGATACCGTGCAATGCCGTCTTATCCTCCAGCATGGAAATCGGCATTGGACAGATATACATATACATAATCTCATCATCCGGAATACCGAATACATCTGCGATCTGCTTGTTTACGGATTTGTTCCCCTTATTCAGGTTCATCTGATTTTTCATGGCGAATTTTTTTCTGTATTTCTTGAAGATTTTTTCTATCTCTTTCTGGGAATAAGGAACACCCACTTCCATTTTATCGATCATATCCTTATACAGGCCGCTTCCGCACTGACGGACTTTTAACATCCACTGAAATGCTTCCTCTTCTTTTCCCTGAAAATGCAGGGCTTTGGAACAATTGGTGTAAATATACTGGTCTAAAGGCTCGTGACAATAGGAATTATTATTCTCTTTCCACATCTCAAGGGCTTTCTTTTCATAGTCAACTGCTTTTTCATAATCTTTATCATGAATTGCAATCTGCGCTGCCTCTTCATAAATGCTTGCATCCCGGTCATCCAGTTCCAGCGCCTCTTTGATATGCTTCCTTCTTTTTTCAAAATCCTGACTATTCTCAATAGAAATCCACATATGCAGCTGGGCGCTGTACGGAGTCAGCTTCAGCAGATCTTCATACATCTTTGAGGCCCAGCCCGCCACGCCGCGATCTGCCTCCCGATAAATTTTCCGGGATTTCAATGTTCTCTCATTCTTTCTGGTCAGGATGATATCTTTGCAGTGTGGGCATACATACCCGTGAAGGAACAGCAGATATGTCGTATTCTGACAATTCGGGCACACGGACTGCAATGGTTCTGTAATTGCAAGATCAGGCTCATCGTCTTCCTTATCATGACGAAATGCATAGTCACTGTCTGCATAATGGCCGCTTACCCGTGGCTCCTTATCTGCAGAATTACTCTCTGATTTCGCATTATCAAAACCATTTCGGGATCTTTCAGTTGTATGACAGGAAGATTCCTGCTCCGTCTGATCCTGGTCAACTCTATTGTGTGTATTAACCGGAGCTGTTTTCTGGCGCATATTTTCCAGTCCGTCAAGATCCTCTTTGAACATTCGATAAACAGTACTTCCATCCGAAGTCTCCGTTTCCCGGCATGTATCTTCCTGTTTCTTAAGATCTTCTTTTGGCATACGATAAATACTGTTTTCATCAGATACTTCCTGCTTCTCGTCCTTACCTGATGAATCATGTTTTTCTTTATCTGCCTTCAATTCTTCTTCTGTGACCTCGCCTCTCTGCAGTTTTCCAAGGATCTGATGCAGCTGAGACAGACTGTCAGAACCAATTGTCATTGTCTTTTCCCAGTTTGCTTCCCGATCCATATCAACCGGTTCTTCTTCTGCTTCGTTCTGATTCGTATCTGCAGCTACTTCTGTTTCTCTGATGTTCCGATTCGTATCTGCAGTTACTTCTGTTTCTCTGATGTTCCGATTGCTGTCAGAATTCTCTGTTTTCTCAGGCACTTCTGTTTTTCCTAATGACAGCAGCGCTTCTTTCATTTCCAGAGCGCTCTGATACCGATCCTCCGGCGCAAATGCGCAGGCTTTCCATATAACCTGATTCAATGCTCCAATCTCCGGAAGTTCCGGGAACGTATCTCCGTTCAGCCGGCGCAAGATCGCTTTTTCCCGGTCCATCGGAAAATACGGCTGCGGATACGGTGGAAGAAATGGCATCCTTCCATTGTTGCAGATTTCGTACATGGTCAATCCCAGAGCATAGATATCTACCAGCTTATCATATTTTTCCATCCGTACGATCTCCGGCGCCATATACGTCTTCGTTCCCTTCTGGGACAGGGTCGTGCTGGTACGCTCAATCTCTCTGGAAATACCAAAATCCCCAATCTTGTATTCGCCAAATTCTGAAACAAAAATATTGGCTGGTTTGATATCTCTGTGGATCAGATTGCTCTCATGGCAGAATTCCAGTCCGGTCAGAATATCTTCGCCCATCTGAATGACTGCCTTCGTATCCATCCCATGCTCTTTGATATAATCATTCAGATTTTTCAGCAGTTCCATACGGATAAAAATTGTCCATCCGAGACTTTCTCTGTCCTCCACCACTTCATAATCTTCAATCGCCACAATGTGACTGGCCGACTTCATCTTTTCCATGAGACGAATCTCATTGACCAGCTGTTTCACACTTTCCTGATAATAGCCGCGGATACTGTTTTCATCCAGACCGGACGCGGACATATCCTTTACTTCCGCCGGATCATTTGGTATCGAAACTGTTTTGATGGCACTCCAGGTAACTTCTCCGAATAGTTCTTTTTTCGCTTTGTACACGGTTCCAAAACCGCCTTCGCCGATCTTACTCTCCACCTGCCAGCTCGGCCAGACTTTTTCAATTTCTGTCATGTCTCCTACTCCCTGATATCATATACTGTCACTATATATAAAAATTCGTTTATATCACCAGATTGCCGTTTACCGGTAACCGCACGTGACACCTTCTCACAGCTGCTTTACGGCAAAACGATCTGTTCTGCTTTTACTTCTCACTGATCCACAAAACGGTCTGAAGCTGTTTTTACAGAGTAAATATCTGCTGGATTTCAAGCAGAATCTCTTTTATCATTTCTGCCTCCGGACCAACCGTAATAACCGTATTGTATACCTTTTTTTCTCCATCTTCCGGCACTAATGATTCCAGACCGGTCTCCTTCAGGAACTCCTGTATTTCATCATCATGATCCATAGAAGAATCCGTGATCAGCGTTTCGTCGATCTGCAGCTTTTTCCCATTGTTGCTGATCTTGCACTTGTTCGCAGACATATTAATATATGGCAGCGGCAGATATGCTTTTATATTTTTTGAAGGGTAATACAGTTTATTTCCTGTCAGAACAATTCCTTTGGGACGGTTTTTCCCTCCAAAAGAAGGTGCTGCATACAGCAATATTTTTTCATTTTCCGAAAGAGTCTGCTTCAATTCCTGTCGAAGCTTCTGCTCCAGATCCGGTTCCAGCACACGTGAACAGTATTTCTGAACAATCTTCTCTACCAACGGCTGTGAATATCCTTCTCCGATTCCAAATCGACACATAAAAGTTTCACATTCCGACCGTTCAGCCATATTACCCATATCCCTGTATTTCAGCAGATTTTCAAATGCCCTCTGTTCTTTTTTCTCCACTTCTGCCGGCCCCACAAGATCCGGTCTTTTGGATAATTCATGACAGATCATCGCATACTGGCGGAAATATCTGTTTTCTGTCCGTTCCAGGGAATAACTGCCCTTCTTCATAAGTGGGAATCCCTGTTCCAGATAACGCTCCGCCTCTTTGCAATGGTATTTATATTCTCCTTCTAGCTCAGCAAATCCCAGATAAATTGAGGCATCTTCTTTTTCCAGAGCCAGTGCGTACTGTAAACAGTCAGCTGCAAGTTTTTCATTTTGATTATCCATATGACAGATTGCCATTCTAAGATAAAGCTGCGGACTGTCCGGACAGTCTTTTGCCATCTCCTGATACAGTGCCAGATAATCCTTTATCTTCCCGCTAAAGACATCTTTATCCGAAAGATTTCCTGCCCGTTCACTGTCTTTTACCTCTTTGTACTGATCCATTGTTCTGTTAAATTTCAGACAAGCCCGTAACGCTCTGTCATCCTGATTGTTCAGATTTGACGTAAGATGAATCTGATTGCATTTCGGACAGAAATAGCCGTTTTTGAACATGCGATACGATCTGCTGTGACAGGTCGGACAACTGGACTGTAACGACTCCGTTCTGTTTTTTGCCGCTGTTTTTTCTTTTTTATCCTGCCCGTTGTCATTACTTTCGGATATTTCCCTGTCTTTGGATGTATGTTTCTTATCAGAATTATGCTCAGACGTTTGATTTTTAGATGTTTGATTCTCCGCAACGCTCTGTTCTGTCCTTGCGCTCTCCTTCTCCTCTTTTTTCAGCTTATTCAGAACATCATGCAGCTGTTTTAAACTGTCAGAACCGATCTCCATGGTTCGGTCTGTATCATCGGTCGCAGCTGCTGTCTTGCTTTCTCGATTATTGACAGCTTCTTTCTCAGATTGTTCCTTTTCTAGATTACCCACAGAATCCTTCTCAGATTGTTCTTTCTCCTGCTCATCCTCGTATTCCTCCTCAGCTGATGTGTCAGACTCGGCATCCTCTCCCAGTTTCAGCAATGCTTCCTTCATTTCTGCTGCACTCTGGTACCGGTTGGTCGGATCAAATGCACAGGCTTTCAAGATCACTTTATTCAGCGCACCGATACCCTCGATCTCCGGAAATGGCTGGCCTGTCAGACGCTGCAGGATCGCTTTTTCCCGATCTATCGGAAAATACTTTTCCGGGTAAGGTGGAAGAAACGGCATACGACCGTGATTGCAGATCTCATACATGGTCAGACCCAGCGCATAGATATCTACCGTTTGATCATAGTGTTCCATACGAATGATCTCCGGCGCCATATAGCTTTTTGTTCCCTTCTGGGATAACGTACTGCTGCTTCGCTCCACTTCTCTTGAAATGCCAAAATCTCCGATCTTATACTCGCCAAACTCTGAAACAAAGATATTTCCCGGCTTGATATCTCTGTGCAGAAGATTTACTTCATGACAAAATTCCAGTCCGGTCAGTACATCCTCCGCCATCTTTACCACGCCCTGCGTATCCATTTTTCCGGCTTTGATCACATCCTGCAGATTTGTCAGAAGTTCCATACGGATATAGATCTTCCATCCCATCCGTTCCTTTTCTTCCACAACCTCATAATCTTCGATCAATACGATATGGCTGGCTGATTTCATCTTTTCCATCAGGCGGATCTCATTGATCAGCTGCTTTACGCTCTCCTGATAATACTCCCGGATACTTTCTTCATCGAGCCCGGAAGCCGACATATCTTTTATTTCAGCCGGATCATTTGGAATGGAAACCACTTTGACAGCACTCCATGTAATATCTCCAAACAACTCTTTTTTTACCTTATATACACTTCCGAAACCACCCTGTCCGATCCGGCTCTCCACATGCCAGTTCGGCCAGACGTTTTCAATATTTGTATTTTCCATTTCCACCATGTCTTCTCTCCCTGAAAACACACTTTTTTTAGGAAAGCACTGATATAAACCAACTATTCACTCAGCACCTGAACACCTGCTGTTCAGGTGCGTAAGAATGTGATTCAAGTGTGAGCAGCCCTCCTTTTGCAAAGCAAAATTTTATATGAGGGCTGCGAATGCTACAGTTCGCCGTTACCTGTGAACTGTAGCATATAAAGCAGCTGTCATTTCCCGTTCATTCTAATAATTTAGTATACCATACCACTATATGAGTGTCTACTGCCGCACCTGTCGTTTTCTATCATCTGCAACTACACAATTACTGTTCCGGCACGGTAAAAATATGATCCCATTTTGTACCACTTTTTCGAAGCACAGCTTGAAATGCAGACTGTAAAAATAACGGTTTGAAACTATCTGTGAACAAACGATCGTCTTTTCATTTCCCCTTTTCATACCAGAAAAAAAGGAGTAGAATAAAAAACGGTACAGCGGTTCTTAAATAGCTGTGTTTCACAACGTTAAAACCACCATACCACAGGGAATATGACAAAATGTCCCACACAAAACACAGGAATGAATGACATTCCAGAGAGGAGCACAATCATGAAATTAAAAGAATTACAGAGCGCAATGGTCGCTGCTATGAAAGCGAGAGATAAATTCCGCAAAGATGCGATCGCAGATCTTGTTTCCGCGGTTAAGAAAAAAGGAATCGATGCCGGATGCAGAGATGATATTCCGGATGAGATGGCAAATGAGGCTATCTTAAAAGAAGTAAAAACTGTAAAAGAGCAGATCGATACCTGCCCGGCAGACCGCGCAGATCTCTTAGAAGAATATAAGAAACGTTATGAGATCATGAGCGAATTTGCACCGAAAATGCTGTCCAAAGAAGAGATCACAGCGATCCTTCAGGATAAATTCGCAGATGTTCTGGCTACCAAGAACAAAGGTCAGATCATGAAAGCTGTCATGGGCGAGCTGAAAGGCAAAGCTGACGGCAAACTCATTAATCAGGTCGTTGCTGAACTGACCAAATAAAACAAAAAATGACGGCAGATGTATCATCCCCCAACAGTCCGCATCAAAAGCTGACGATTGGAGATCCGTACATCTGCCGTCACTTTTTTTGATTTCATTCTTCCCAAATACTAAACCAGCGTTCTGGCACCACCGTTTTCCAGATCTATATAATAAATGTGATCTGCAAGCCAGGAAGGGTCATATTCATCCTCTGCCTGATTTTGCTGTAACGTATGCAGCATATTCAGCAATTCCGGGAGATCTTCCTCTGAATACTGTGTTTCCGGAAGGATCAGCACTTCATCTTTTGATGTCGGAAGCACGATCATATTGCAGCCAAATTTCTCATACAGCTGATCTCTGACATAATCATTTGCTAGTGCACCTGCACCATATTTCTGTTCTGTGTTGGTCAAAAGATACATAGAACCAAATAAAGTTCCTCTGCTTACACCGGTCACATCTGCCACGGACTGAAGCTTATATGGATATTCTAATGTTGCAAGGTGTTCAGCCACAAGTTCAGGCGTAATCCCCCATTCACTTGCCAGAGATGTCAATAATGGAAGCCAGATATCGTCCCCCAGTATCATAAACTGGATCCCGACATCTTCCATACCATTTATATAAGCACGCACATCCCCGGAACCGATCTCATCCAGAGGCATTAATACAGGGATGATGTCCTCCATACCTTCTACGTTTGTTTTTACAGATGTTATTTTCATATGCTGTTCTCCTTTTGTATACTCTCAGTGTTGTATAACGTGTGTATGGGATGCATTCTATATAAAATTTTTATTTACCGTACATTTTCCAAATACATTCACGCTAAAGCTACAAAAACCTAGTTAAAAACGAAGATCTGACTTTACAGGATTTTTCTGTCTGTATCTGTCAGTTTCTTCGTTTTTTAACTTCTACATCAGAGTATAAAGCAGAACAAAATTATTTTTTTACTTATTTCCCAGAATCTTTTTCAGATCTTCCTCCGGTGTGCTGATCGGAGAAATATTATAATTCTCTACAAGATACTTCAATACATTCGGAGAGATAAATGCTGGAAGTGTCGGTCCAAGGAAAATATTTTTGATCCCTAGGTGCAGCAGTGTCAGCAGGATACAGACTGCTTTCTGTTCATACCAGGAAAGCACCATGGAAAGCGGCAGATCATTAACCCCACAGTCGAAAGCCTGTGCAAGAGCGATCGCTACCTGGATCGCACTGTAAGCATCGTTACACTGTCCCATATCCATGATTCTCGGAAGTCCGCCGATCTCGCCAAGATCAAGATCATTGAATCTGTATTTTCCACAGGCAAGCGTCAGGATGATAGAATCCTTCGGTGTCTGTTTTACAAATTCTGTATAATAGTTTCTTCCGGTTCTCGCACCATCACATCCGCCCACGAGGAAGAAATGGCTGATCTTGCCGGCTTTTACAGCTTCAATTACCGTATCTGCAACACTTAAAACTGTTCCGTGACCAAATCCTGTCGTAACGCTGTCTCCACCATTGATACCTGTGCGCTTCTGCTCTTCTGGATAGCCGCCAAGTTCCAGTGCTTTCTCAATGACCGGTGTAAAATCTTTGTCCTCCCCGATATGAACCATCTCCGGATACGATACGACTTCTGTCGTAAATACACGATCGGCATAACTCTCTCTGACCGGCATCAGACAGTTTGTTGTAAATAAAATCGCTCCCGGAAGATGATCGAACTCTTTTTGCTGGTTCTGCCATGCAGTTCCAAAGTTTCCTTTCAGATGCGGGTATTTCTTCAATTCCGGATATGCGTGAGCCGGAAGCATCTCGCCATGTGTATAAATGTTGATTCCCTTATCTTTCGTCTGTTCCAGCAGAAGTTCCAGGTCTTTCAGGTCGTGTCCGGTCACTACGATAAACGGTCCTTTTTCTATATTGAGCGATACTTTTGTCGGCACCGGCGTTCCATAGGTCGTTGTGTTCGCCTGATCCAGCAGAGCCATACATTTTAAGTTCACTTCTCCTACTTCGAGAACGATCGGAAGCAGATCTCCCATTTCCATCTCATAACTGATGGCACACAGTGCTTTATAAAAAAACTGGTTGACTGCTTCATCTTCATAGCCGAGAACCATGGCATGGTATGCATAGGCAGCCATACCACGAATACCGAATAAGATCAGTGATTTCAGAGAACGGATATCCTCATTGTCATTCCAAATGTTTTCCATATCAAAATCATCTGTATTTCCACACGAAGAAGCACAGTCCCGACAGTTCGGTACTACACGGTTCTTTTCCTCTCTTACGGCACTGATCATATCTTCCACTGTTTTTGCATTAAAATTCACATTGGTCACACAGGTAAACAGTCCCTCAATGATCACACGGTCTGTATTTTCTGTCTTCGGATTGTTTCCACAGGCTCTCGCAAGACCGATCAGCGCACCTGTCAGTTCATCCTGTAATCTAGCCGTCTCAGCGTCTTTTCCACAGACTCCGGCATTCCCTGTACAACCGCTGCATCCTGCGGTCTGCTCACATTGAAAACAAAACATCTTTTTATCCATTTTCGCATCCTTTCTCAGTATCCCTGTGTCTTTGGAAGTATTTCTCAAAATCCAGCTATCTGGATATGATAAAATTTCCCACACAAGACTGTAAAAAATTTTTCTTCTCTTTTAGTATTTCTCTTTTGTTCTTTTTTACACTATAAAATAGGGATGAGATTTTTTCTGTTGTAATTACAACGGATTTTGTTTTTATCGCAACTTATTTTGGAAACAACACATCATTCGATATCAGCTTCTGATACTTCGCCAGCAATGTTTGTGTTACCTTCTCTTCCGTGAATGAAGTCTCTTCAATCTGTCTGACCGGCATAATTCCCATCAGGGAATTCGTTACGAAGCATTCCTCATATTCTTTCAGATTTTCCGGATAGATTGTTGTCTCTTCCACATGCTGTGTCTCACAGATATATTCTCTCAAAATGCCCGGCAACAGACCGCATCGAATCTCCGGTGTATAAAGTTTCCCCTGTTTCACAAAGAAAATGTTGCTTACCGTTCCCTCGCAGATCTGATCTTTTGTATTCAGGAAAAGCCGCTCATCTACCCCTGCTGCCACCGCATTCCGTTTTTCCAGAATGCAGTCGCCATAATTCATCGTCTTATAATAAACAAGAGACGATGTCTCGTTTCTCTTTACCGGGCTGATATCCAGCACAAATCCTTTTTCATATCGTTCGAGTGTATACGGATTGGCACGCATGGAAAAAACTACATTTTCTTTAGAAAGCATGATCTTCAACGCACAATGTGTCATGTCGAAAAAGTTCTCCCGGCTCTCCGGCAACTGTGTCATGTTCTCAAAGTTTTCCCGACTTTCCGGCAACTGTGTCTGTTCTTCCAGATACCGTAAAATCTGTTTTTCTGTAATTCCACGATCTGAAAGCGTACCCAAATGTAAAAATTCAGCTGCCCGTTCCAGCCTTTTTAAATGCTTATCTAAAAATATCGGCTTTCCGGCTTCCACAGCGATAGTCTCAAATGCTCCCAAACCAAACTGAAAGCCTTCATCTAATGTAATCTTCATTCTCTCCTGTCATCCGATTTCTTCATCATCAATATAACGGATGTTCCTTTCAACCTGTATAAATTTTTCAACGTTCATTCATTTCTGCCTGACTTTTTATTCGCAGACTTCTGACATCTCCCATACACTCTCGGAATTTTATCAAGCCATGTGCGCCACATCATACATCCTTAGAATTTTATCCACGTCATTGCAATGCATCCAGGATTGCTTTTGCCTTCTGCATCGTTTCTTCATACTCAAATTCCAGCTCCGATTCAGCCGTGATTCCACCACCCACACCAAGATGATAGCGTCCATCTTTATGTAGTGCCGTCCGGATCACAATATTCAAATCACAGCTTCCATCCAATGTCAGATAACCGATTGATCCGGTATAAAGATTCCGTTTCCCATGCTCTAGCTCATCAATAATCTCCATAGCACGATATTTCGGTGCACCGGTAATAGAACCACCCGGAAATGCGGCTTCCAGAAGATCCATTGCATTTTTCCCCTCATCCAGTTCTCCTTCAATGCCGGATACCAGATGAAATACCGTGGCGTATTCTTCCACAGTAAAAAGTTCCGTTACCTTTACGCTTCCCGGCTTGCATACCCGGTTCAGATCATTACGCTCCAGATCTACGATCATTAACAGCTCACTTTTATCTTTTTCTGATTGCTGCAGTTCCTGACGAAGCTGTGCATCCTCTTCCGGTGTACATCCGCGCTTCCTGGTTCCTTTGATCGGACGGGTCGTAACATGACGGTCTTTCATTTTCAGGAAACGTTCCGGCGAAGCGCAGACAATCTGATACTCTCCCAGATCCATATAGGCACCAAACGGAGATGGATTATTCTTTCGAAGATCATAAAAAACTTTCAACGGTGGCTTATCGCTTTCAATCATCAGATGCCGCGTCATATTGGCGATATAAATATCTCCTTCGATGATGTATCGGATCATCTGACCGATTGCCCGCTTATATGGCTCTTTTTCAAAATTGGAATGCACTTTGATCTCATACACTTTCTTTATTATAGTATCGTCTGTATCTTCTGAATATATGTATGTTTCAGAATTTTCCCCTAATTTTAAAATGCTTTCTTCCATCTCACAGATCTGCTTCCACGCATCATTTGTGATACCATTTGCTACCAGATATGTCTTTTTTTCATTTCGGTCTTCTATGATAAAACAGTCATAAAACGTCCACACCGCTTCCGGGATTTTTACCAGTTCTTCCTCTCCACTTGGAACTTCCATCTGTTCTCTTCCATAATCATAAGAAAAATATCCTATGGCGCCAGACATGATTGGCAGACCAGTGTCATTGCTGTCTTCATGCTCCATCAGATACTTCCGCATATAATCTTCAAATGACATTTCCTCTTCCTGTTTTCCATTGATCCAGAAGTTATTACCATCTTTTACCAGTTTCAGATACGGACATCTTCCAATCACAGAATACTGTCCAAGATCATTGACAAGAGAAGAATCCAGGAATGCGCACAATGGTTCTTTCTCATATAACTTAAATATTTCCGCAGTTGGGATATAGTACGGTAATTGTTTTATTTTTCGTTGTTTTCTATACATGTTCTGCTCCAAATGCTTTCTTCTGTTTTTCTGTCTTTTCATTCAGTAAAAAACTCCTGATGAATTTGTTTTTCTCTTCAAACTTCTTTAGCCTTCAAACATATTTTCTACTTTTCTCATATTTTTCTGTAATCAGGCAAAACTTCTCCAGTATCTCATGACCATACTCGGTAAGTATCGCCTCCGGATGAAACTGCACGCCATACAAAGGAATCGTTTTATGAGAAAATCCCATGACCGCGCCATCTTCTGACCAGGCATCCACCTGATATTCTGTGGGCAGACTCTCTTCACGAACGACCAAAGAATGGTATCTTGTTACCTGAAAACGCTCCGGCAAACCTGAAAAAAGCCCTGTACCCCGGGTATGGATTGCTGTGACTTTTCCATGCATAGGCGCTTCTCCTTTTTCCACCACGGCTCCTGCACAATATCCCAGCACCTGATGCCCCAGACAGACACCAAGAATCGGTATCCTTCCCTGAAACCGTTTTACCACTTCTACGCAAAGTTCTGCATCCCATGGTCGCTTCGGACCCGGAGACAAAATAATCCCCTTCGGCTGCAGTTCCTCAATGTCCTGCAACGAGACCTGGTCGCAGCGTTTTACAAGAACTTCCTGTCCGATCTCCTGAAAATAAGCTTTCAGATTATATACAAACGAATCAAAATTATCAATGAGCAGATACATGTGTTTTTACTCCTTCCAAATAAACAAAAAAGGATAACGATGGCATGCAAAAAAGCATGCACAGTCGTTATCCTTTTCGGTCCGTAATCTGTACGATTGTAAGTTATTCTAGCACATCTCTATTTTTTAAGCAACAGTATAAACATTGTCTGTTTCCAGCATGTTTAAATCTGTTTTTCAGAAACGGACACACCCGCTTCCCTCAGCATTTTCGGTGCTTTCAGACAATGTTCTGACGGATACAGTTCAAAATCAATATCATGCAGCAGTCCAACGATGCCCCAGTACTCCTCTTCCTCAGCATAACCGAGTTCCCTTGCGTACCATTTCATAACCGCCTCAACCGTCAACGCATGCTGAATATGAAAAGAATCCTTCTATACAAACCTCACATTCTTTCAACTCTAACCTGACTTTATAAAAACTGCACTGTAACCCCCGCCGGACTGTTTACACAGAAAAACCGCACTCCCGGTTCCGGATAAATAAATGGCGTTGGATCATAACCATCCTGTATCAGTCTCTGGCGTAATTCATCCAATTCTCCGGACTGTATCCCAACGGAAAAATTCATATATCCCTTATAGCCCTTAAAGAATTCTCCATCTTGTTGCTTAATCTGTATTCTTCTCCATTTCCTTCTGTATCCAGGTCATGATCACATCCACCAGATATTCCTGCTGTACCTGACTCAATTCCCTTCCGGACTGTATCTTGTGCCATTTTCGGATGCATTCCCTGCAACAGGTCGCGGTGGCATGCTGTGCGATAAATACAGGATGTCCTTTCATCGGCGTCTGCTTACTGTCATTGGGAATAACTGCCGGTGCTTCTCTCTTTGCAATAAAATCTCTGGCATGTTCCCGAATCGTGTCCAGTCCTTTTTCCTTAATATAATCAATATCTTTTTGTTTTAAATGAAAACTGCTGCGAAATCTGGAGTGTTCGATCCGCTCAAATAATTGCCGATACCATTCTTCTTTGGTCATTTTTATCTCCATAATTTAATTCTGCATGCAAATTTGTTCTCCCTTGATTGGAGCATACTGGATCAGTCTGTCCCCGTCCAGATTTTCCCTGTGCATGTCCACGCCACTGATCTGATGATTGTCGTAAGTGGTGTAATAGTAGATTCCCTTATCCGCATTACAGCAGGAAGTATACAGCGTAATCTCATATTTATCTTCCCCAAGCTTACAGCATCCCCTCTGCTGATCCACACTGCCAAGGATATGAAAAAACTGGCTGACGCTTTCCTCTTCCGAATCGCCGGAAAGGGAGTTCTTTTTTACAAAAGCAGCTCGGACAAATCTCGACTGAGAAGACAGATCTCCCGGAAGCCCCATCGCTCCCATTCCACGGCTGTACGGATTCAGCTCCAGACCTTTTGCAAACGTGTTACCTCTGTTCTCCACAGAAAGCTGCATATAATTGTTCAAATGAAACATCTGATATGGGAACGGCGGATTATTCGTAAGAATCCCCACTGGATTTTCATAAATCTTCAGTCCATCTTCCACGGATTCTAGCGTGATGCACTCCTCTTTATCTGCGATCATCCAGTGCAGCTGCGCAACCGGAAGATTTTCCAAAAATGTAGTGTCGATCAGGTTCATATGTTCCAGTAACTTCCATGCATCTTTAACCGTAGCGCATTTTCCAAGAATCCAGGGAATCAGCTCAAACTGTGTGATATTGTCTTTTCCATCCACAGGCTTTTTATAATGCGCATTTCCCACAAAATTAAGACCGGCGATCCCGAGTCCTTTTTCGTTCACTGCATCATAATATAAAGGATACTCCTCCATCACGCATGCCATGCCAATCATAGCATAATGACTTGTCAGCCGACCGCCATTTCGCAGATCAAATACATAATTCCTCGGAGTGATCACTATCTGATCTCCATACGATATCTCATAATCCAGAGTTCGCCCAAAATAAAAATCTTTTGTTTTATAGGTCGCCGCTGTACACATGTGTTTTTCCTCCTGTTGCCATTTATGAACTCCCGAAATATTCTTTACAGAAATCTCTTCCAGCTGGATTTTCTGGTTGGATTTTCGATATACTATTTTTATTTTCCCACTACACTTACCAGATTATCCTCGTGGAATATAATTTTTTCTTACCAGCCATTTCTGATCGATGCATTTTACTTCACTGTCAAATCGAATGCGAAGATGTACGCCACCGGATCTCTGCGTGATTTCCTCTACAATTCCACTTCCAAATTTCGGATGTGTAACCGTATCGCCTGGTTTGAAACGAACGATCTCATCCTTTTTCTTCTGTTCTTTCTGCAATCGCTGATAGGTATCCCGAATTGGCACCGTCCGGTCATGAATCCTGCTTTTTAATACCCGGTCATAATCATGATTCATCAACGCTTCCCCCGCCTTGTAATAAGGTGTCGGAGCAGCACCCACAAGCGAACAGCAATATTTCCATGCACTTCCATGCGTCCCTGCCTGCCACTTATATTTTTCAGGAATTTCCATATTGTACTGCATGTAGTGTGCATATTCGTGCTTGAACAAATCCATGCGGTCTTCTTTTGACAGCGGATTTTTTACCTCATATGCAATAAACGGAAGTGAAAAATAAAAATGCTCCTTTTCATGAGCACTTTGCCTCGTATAAGATCCTAGTTTTTCGATATCATAGCCAAACGTTATCGGTACGCTTGCTCCGTTTAAGTGAAATTTTTTATCCAATTTCTCATACAGATCCCGTATCATCGCTGTAAAAATCGGAATCTCTTTCTGTAAACGTTGTCTGAGGAACTGGTCCTCTGGATTGTAGTATGTCATTTGTTGGTTCCTTTTTTGTAATTTTAGTGAGGGGTGGTCTTTAATTGTAATCTACATAAATATTGTGCAAAATACAAGGCATGTACCATATTTTCTACATTCACTTATAGCCCACTTAAACACACTCAGCTCAGCTTTATCCGATATTTCTAATCTATGATTTCTACTCCAATACATTTTCTTTATATCTTCATCTTCTTTTACAATAAGCGCATTTTCACAATTTTCTATAAGCTCCAATGAGAGTAAATTTGTCAGAAGATTTTTATTATCTGATAATTTTTTTACCTTTTCTATAACCTCTTTTAAATCTATGGTTCCTTTCCTATGTAAATACCTTATATAGTCATAAACATACTTTCCTTCTTCATCATTTTTCATCAGAGAGCAAAAGACTTTCTCATCAAACAATCCATCTCCATAAAACTGTGCCAGAACTTCCCCCACTGTTTCATACTTTTCCCTCACTGCTAATTGAATTAATCTATCTATTGAATATCCTTTTTCATTAAATTCTTTGATTTTTTTACCAATTTCATCCTCTCTTAATATATGATTTTTATCATGTATTACTGTATTTTTTCTCTAGAATATGGGATAGGGTTCAATAACGGAAACTCATATGCATGTGAAAAAACATACAAATAATCATATATTTCTTCATCTACAATTATCTCATTCATAATGTGTTCATGTTCACATAATATTTCTTCGGACATACTCCATTCTGCATCATCAAAATATCTATGTCTAAATATCTGATATCTTATTTTATTTTTTATTCTAATTTTTTCCTCATCATTCATCGACTCACAGTCGAATAACAATTTTTCAAATACTTTCTTTTGAATCGCCACATCATATGAACCTATATATTTAAGTATTTTAATCCAACGATTAGCATTAGAATGTGCATTATCAACACACATTCTCAGATATTCAATATATGTTTTATTTACTTCATTGACATATAATTTATCTGGTTCGTCTATCTTTCTAACACCGTCTAATAATAAATCGACTAAAGTATCTTTTATTTTTTCTTTCATAAACTAAAATCCTTTATTCAATATTTATACACCACCTCAAATAATTGCTGAGGTTTTATTGCTAATAATTTCTAAAATACAACTTCTTTTTCATCCTCTAATAATTGATATAATTTTATGTATTGCCTCCGACCGTATCAGCATCCTCATCTTCTCATCCCCATCCACAACCTCAGGCTTACCACACCTAAGACTATCCTTATGCTCTGACACACAACAATCCTTATACCAACACTCCCCCATAAGAACTCCCTTAACAGTCCACTTCTCATTTTGTGTAAATTCGCCTGTCAATGACTTCATTACCCGTTCTGTAGAATATCTCTTAAAACCTGCTATGTACTGCAACGTCTTCTCATCATTAATCTTTGATAAATTGATTGTATGATTCTCAACTGCTGTTAATACTTCTTCACGAATTTTGATTTTATCTGTCTTTCCAGTACCTGTCCACGTTACCAGCTTGTCAAAGGCGAGAATCAGATATTCAAAGCAGATCATATCCAGAATTATCATCTTTCCTTCTGATTTATCTGTTATTAATTTCAACATACGATATTTGTTACGAATATCCTGATTATCAACCACATAATCAAATGCAATATAATATGTATCGTCATCTTTAATATCCAAATCTAATACTGCATCCAATAATCCCTGATTGCTTCCTTTGCTCTCAACTACAAGCTCATTATCAAAGAAGAGCTGATTAACCAATTTCCAGAAGTGGAGCCCTGCACCGGTATCCTCCGTCCATAAATATCTCATATCATAACTCCTCTTCCAGTGTTATCCTGTTATTATCAAATTTCAGCACCTTAAAACTTTTATCAGATACATTGAGCCCATCACAGTTTCGAAGAAAAAGCATATACTGATTTGATAACTCAAAATTAATAAATCTTCTGACCTCATCATTTATCAGATAGTCTGCATTATCTATCACAATAAAACTATCGCGACACTGTTTTATTGTATACAGAAAATTGTCTGATTTGTAGTTAAATAATTTGATCGCCTTGTATTCGTCTGTTAATCTTATATCCTCCAGCATTTCATAAAGCACTGTTTTACCGGTACCGCTGTCTCCACCGACAAGAGTAATTCTGTCCTCAAAGTCTAAATCGTATGAAAATGGATCTGCTTTAAATGTAATACTTTTATAAATCATCTGCTTCTCTCCTTTCATACTCCTTGCTCCACCAGGCATTATAACCTCTTCCACCGGTAACTATATCAGAATCATTAAATCTGATTTTTGCATCATCTGGAATATCAAAAAGTGTTGGTCTTGACATATAAATTTTTATATTATCCATTGTAAAAATAATTTTAAGCACATTCGGTCCACATTCCTCTACATTTACTATCTTATCAGGATGCTTTACAATATTCAGCAATGTCTTGCAGCCTGATGATAAATTACGAATTGTTCCTAATCCGTATTTAGTTTCAATGTGCTTATCTGGTGTCAACTTTGCCTCATCAACCTGCCAGATCAAATCAACTTCATTTTGTGACATTTCTTCATTACCTGTATTCAAGTTAAAAAACAAGTCATTTTGGAGTATCCATTCTTTTGAATCTTGTCGCTCTGTATATATATCTACCATTTGATGTTGCTCCTTTCCACATCATTCCTTCTGCAAATTGCTTCTTCTACCTTCAACAATGGTAGTTCTATCATAGAAATGGTTTTAAAATTTACAAAATTTTCTGTTCTATCATTCATATCTGTATAAAACATAAAATTCCTTTCCAGCTCAGTAAATTCATATCCATAAACCATTTCTATTTCTTCAACAATCGTATCCTCGTCTTCATAAAAATCAATATTTATACTTTGTTCCCTTCCATCAAGATAATACAACATAGAAGTATTCAATACCTGCAAGATGTCTTCACGTGCCCAGTTATTTTTTTGAACATATTCCGTAAGGTATCTATGAAGTTTAGCTGAATATTCCGAACCATTGTATAGCTCCTCCTGACTATTCTCTTCTTCATAATCTTCAAGTGCCTCATATATTACTAAAGGAATTTCTCCACAACTTACATTATTATCCCAATCTTTTCCTATTGGTTGATCATCATCGAAGTTACTTAATGTAATATCTTCTATATTTAACAAGTTTAAAAGCAATACCTTATTATTCATGCATGGGATTACCATTCGTTCCTTGTTTATCCCTCTATATATCATCCTTCTTGTATTACTGTTAATCGGAAACCACATATATTTGTCAATTCCACATAACTTGATGCCCACATGTCCCCAAAATCCACTAATCTCATCCAGTGCATCTTTCATATCCATATAATATTCCATTTCACTAAATTGTGGTTCAAAAAAATAATTATCGGTTATAACATGTGTACTGGTGCGAAGCTGCATCGCAATATCCCTAAGTTCCGCAATTGTTGCCTCCGCTCCAGCTTCTATCTGTTGCAGCCTTTCCTGAGAAATGCCAGTAGCGTTTGCTATTTTTTCTGTAGATATTTTTATTATGTTTCGGATTTCGCGAACCCTATTTGAACCGCATGCACTATTTCCCAAAAGATTATCCGGTGTTATCTGCAAATAGTGCAGTATTTTAGACATATGTGTTTCATAATTTTTTTTGCTCGTAGCAGTTCCGCTTAAAATCTTATCTACCGTTGGTCTAGAAACCCCCGTCTCTTTAGAAAGCTTTGTTTTTGTGCACTTCTTCTCGATCAAAATCTGTTCCAAACGTGTTCCTACCGCACTTCTTCGATCAAACAAATCTTCTAATACATACATACCGATTTCCCTCCTCATTTTTCTATATAATAGCATTATTTTGTTTTTGTGTAAATATTTTTTTTATTATTTTACTTTTTTATTTTTACATACATTGCGATTACAGATAAAAAATAGCAGGTAACATTCCTCATAAAATTAAAATTTCATGTCACTTTCAGACCTCTAAAAGCCCTTAAAATAACAATGTCATTAACTTAAAAGCAGAAGATATTTAATCTAAAAGAATTAGATATCTTCTGCTTTTTTTGATATGCTTATATTGTAAAAAAGGAGCCATGAACCTGCTAAAAAAAGGATGTGATTATACATGAAACATTCTCAAAAACGTACATTCATGGATATAGAAAAAATGAATTCTGAT
>ERZ773103.1098-NODE-1098-length-29836-cov-19.735670_pt1 | contig 29836 bp, 28 predicted proteins | sample MGYA00511118_ERZ773103 | MGnify/ENA primary metagenome ERZ773103 (study PRJEB29015, sample SAMEA2737821) | human gut metagenome | biome: human gut; feature: human-associated habitat; material: faeces | place: China | collected 2012 ... | reverse complement strand
TATGAAAAAGAAATTTTTTACTAATTTATGGTTGACTTTTCATAGCTGGTCTCCTTTAGCTTTACACACTTATGATCAAAAATACACTCGTTACATTTTTCGATTTTATTCCACCCATCCATGTCAACATCAATACATTCCATACACTCAATTTCAAATTTATTTGGATCAGTTGCGGTAACTTCATATCCTTCTTTATCTAAATTTTTTATATCTGATATATTCATCGTATATAAATATTTACCTCTATATCCGGCTTCCATATACCACTTTTGAGGTTGAAATTCTTTCATACGACCAAATATAGCAGTCATTTTAGTTTTAGTTGAACCGCCTAATATATTAGCTAATATAACTCCATCTACAACATTATCCCCTGGGAATTTTAAACTGATATAATTCTTTTCATAACTATTTATATAGGTTTGAGGCATTAATCTTTTTCTTTGTTCATCCGTAGTCTCTATTTCTTGACTTAATATCTCAATATTTATATCTATCATTATTTTCCATAAATATTTCAAAAAATCATTTATACTATCATAATGCTCACATATTATCTCGCGACGCCTTGTTATAGGCATTTCACAAAAATTTTCAAGCTTACTTTGATTTTGCGAGCTCACAGTATTCAACAGTTGCCTTTGTCCCTGTACATTACTCCCAAGTTCAAATAACCACTGTGCTGTATAATCTCTGATGCACTCCAACATATCACTCACTTTTTCATCTACAAGATCACTTCCATTTTGAATTTGTTCCCAACACTCAATGACTATTAAACGTAAATAAGCTCCTATTGTTTCTTCTGTTTCCGTACACATCTTTTGTCTCAGATATTCAATAAATTCTGTTCGCTTACACTTTCTTTTTTCAAAATTTTCCTCTCCCTCCATAGATTCATCGTATCTTTTTTGAATATACTGGATTGCCAATCCCAACAAAATCAGCTTTCTTTTTTCTCCTTCAATTACACATCCATCAATCTGAATTGTACTTAACTGATCACCTATATCTTTTCGATACTGTTCTATCTCTTTATATTCTGGATCAATTTTATATGCCTCCAAAAATTTACGCATTGATTCATTATAAGCAAATTTTTCAAATAGTTTTGTCGCTGCATCATTCTTTTTTTCTGAATATACATTATCTTCTAACCATTTCTCAGGATTCTCTATGTCCGCCGGCTTTTCTTCTCTATTTACATTTATATAATCCTCTCCTTGTAGAATTGACAATGCCGGCTTTGTTATATTATTTAAACTATATACTGCCAAGACAGGAATCACTTTCTCTGTATATTTTTTGACTTCCAACCTTAAATACTGATAATACAAATCACGAATAATATCTTTATGTTTCCCCTTAATGTCCCCTTTCGGATAATACTTTGCCTGAATAACATATGCTGTTTTATCCTCTGTATACACAAAGACATCCTCGATATACTCGGGTATAACATATACCGTTTTTTCATCCAGCAACTTACTAATCGCAACTAAATCCTGAAATAAAAATCCCCTGATTTTGCTGCTTGCATCACGATTTTCTTCTCCATGATACATTTCTTTTATAATTTGATTGTTCTTACGATCTTCCATCTTATTACCCTTCGCCTACTGAATCTCATTATTTCATCTGTAATTGTAGTTAAATATATTATACTCCTAAACCGTTTTATCTACAAGTTACATTTTAACTACAAAATCGAATACAAGTTCCATGAATAATCTATTATCACAAAAATAAGGAGGCAAACTTCGCCTCCCTACAACTCCTTCTATCTCATTTATACGGTCTTCTTCCCAAACATCCTAAGATACTCCTGCGCCGCCTGCAGCGAAATATCCAGTTTTACCTGCAATCTATTTAAAATATCATCATCCGGCAACCCAAGGTCACTGCAGGTATCTATAATTCCACGTGCTTCTCCACGTGCTTCTCCACGTGCTTCACCCTCTTTTGCTGTTTCTTCAAACACACTCCACATACTGTTTCCTCCCTCCTGCTTCAATGCATCAAAATCAATTTTACAGTTGGCTGCTCCAGCCACTGTTTTAAGTATCGTATCGCTGACTTCATGCTCCTTTGTGTATTCAATTGCTTTTTCTTTTTTATCTCTTATTGAATTATTTTGATCCAACAGAATTTTAAACAGGTTAAATAAATCCCGGTTGCTTCCATTATGAAAATACAGATCGTTTTGTCTGGCTTCGACCAGAAGCATACGATAATCATTGACATACGACGCCATCTCCGTGGGAATGTTTAAAATACCGTATAACGACGTTGCTGCATCCCAGACCTTTTCACCATAATATATCACAACCGAAATGACCGGTGTCAGCCGGTCTGTCTTTTTCATTCTGGATAAAAATTCATGTTCATCCATGTCAGTTTTATGCTCTTTATATTGTCTTGTCAAACTGTCATACTGTTTTTTATAGGTGGCATAATCGTATCCCATGACTCGCAGCGGCATAGCATAATGGATATGCTCCTGTGACTCCAAACCTAACAACACAAACTGTACTCCATACACCGTCGACTTTTTTTGTATCTTGATATTATCCCTGACTGCCTTAATACTTTGCGTATGATCCCGATGTTCCAGCAAAACAGACGCTTCCGTATCTTCATTTTCAAGCTCATATGGTTTGATGACCTGACTGCCACCAAATAATACTGCATTAAAAAGATCTGCAAATTCCTCGTTTCCATTCCAATAATTTTTCAGCACTGTGTCCGGTGACACAGTTTTCTCTTTCCCTCCGATAATATTCTCCTCCTTTGTGTATTTGGGAGAATATTGTCTGTTCGAATTCTCCCTGCTTTTTATAGTGATTAAAAGCATTGAAAATTCTGTATGCGACCTGCAAAACGTTCTTGGATGACCGTCTGCAGCGTCGTGTTGAACTGATTTTTGAATAGCTTACGCCTGAATAGATAAATAGAATATAATGCTTTGAGGCAATTGTAGCACATTATCAGAAGTTTGTCATTTGATTTTCTTAAATTTTAAGAACTTGTTTATACGGCAGCCAATTTTGACCAAAATCAAAAAAACAGGTCTGTCATTTATTGACAAACCTGCTTTGTAATCATTCATTAACTGGAACAAGATCTGCTGCCTTTACCTCAAAATGTTCCCAGCTTGCTTTGTTATTATCCGCCTTGCATAATGACACAATATACCACTTATGATCGGTCGAATCGCTTTTTTGCACATGTGCTCCTACCTCCGCACGACTTGTACAATCCTTGCAGGAGCACATTCCAAATTTTCTACCCGTCTCGTCCTCCCAGAACTCTTTCCATGTCGCAGCGTCATTTGGCACTCTGCCTGACGTTCCGTTTAAATTTTTTACTTCTACATAAGAATCCATCTCTATTTTCCTCCTTTTCTTGTCTGTGACAATGCACTTGCTGCAACAGTTTTTGACTTACTGCTTGTACGTCCATCACGAAGAATTCCTGATGCAATGCTTGCAACTTTTTTTGATGTTTGTTTCTTATTCATCTTCTTTTTCCTCCTTATTTTAAGCAAAAAAATCAGATAAACACTTGTCAACTTCCTACTTAATGAGTAAAATAGAGACATTGGTTGTATTATTTATCCAATCTAAAGCAGTGGTTTGGCAGAACCATTGCTTTTTTCTTGCTCCGACTTCTTCATCGGTAATTTAATTATATATCCGCAGGCAAATATTGTCAACTTTTTTATTTTTTGTTAGTTTACCTATCTTTTTTTCGATAAATTTATTGTTTTTTTTCTTATTTTACCATATAATAGCCTAGTACAAAGGAGGAACTAATTTTGTTTACATATGTAAAATTAAAAAATTACAAATCTCTTGTCGATTTAACAGTCGACCTATGCACCAAAAATAATATTCCTAAAAATTTTATCTGCATATATGGAGCAAACGGCTCCGGAAAAACAAATTTTTCATCTGTTTTTAAAACGCTTTCCGACACATTAAAAACATTACAGATCCGGGATATTCGTGAACGCATTCTCTCCGAACGGGAGATGGGAAAAAATATTGATAATAATTATCTTCGTTTTATTTATAATGACATTTCTAATATTATTGCAGAAAATAAAACAATTAACTCCACTGAAAATATGATTCTTGAATTTGGTTTTCTTATTGATGAAAAACCTGGATGCTACCAAATCGAGTTCGATAATGAACGAATCGTACATGAAAAATTAGAATACACTCTGGCAAAAAATCGAGGGTGCTACTTTGAACTATCCAATAGTGAAATCAAAATAAATAACTTTATATTCATTAACTCTAACTACAAAAAAGACTTTTTAGAAAACATAAAAAAATTTTGGGGGAAACACTCTGTTCTTTCCATATTGCTCTATGATATGGAAGATAAAGCTGATGGCTACCTGAAAGACCAGCTCCATCAAAATTTATTTAATGTACTTAGATTTTTTAATAATATTTCCTGTAGGATTATTGGACAGTCATACAGCCTTAATCAGATATCAAGTTCCTATCTTTCAAATATTAATTTTGATGAAGGACGTATCCCTCTGACTGAAGAACCTATGCTGGATCAGATCAGAAATTATATTCAGTGGTTTTTTACCAATACATACAAAGACATTACGGGAGCTTATTATAAAAAAAATATTAACGAAAATTCTATAGATTATAAATTAATTTTACAGAAAAAAATATATGGGACAACTATTGATGTTAATTTTGAATTAGAATCCTATGGTACAAAATCTTTATTGGATCTGTTACCCTTTTTCATAGCTGCCATGCAAAAAGGAACTGTTGTAATTGATGAGATTGACAATGCAATCCATGATATACTGCTGTTTAATCTGTTAAGCCCTTTATGTTCCGAAATGGTCGGTCAGCTTATTATCACTACACATAATATTGCCTTGCTCGACTTGGATGTCCCAAAGGATTCTTTCTATTTTGTTGATATTTCAGATGACGGCGCTAAAACATTTAATTGTGCAACAGACTTTAACCGCATTCAGGCGGAAAATAGTATCCGTTCTCTTTATTTACGAAATAAATTTCATGGACTCCCATGGGAGAAAATTGATATTAATTACTCAGATGGATTACAGATATTAAGTCAAAAACAATAGAATGCACGTAAGCTCTCAATATTACAACGCTTTTCATACAGGAAACCTCCATAGTTATAGTAAAACGCTCGCATTTATAGTATCTAGCGCCGATACTGTAGTAAAATGCTGGCATCTATCATCTATAATCATGGCAAATTTTGTGATAATTTTAAATCCACCCTGAAACTAGGCGCTTACATTATGAGAGTATAATTAACTTGCCGCAATCCGTCGAATTATTTTGCGCTTACTCAAAATAAAGTTCTAACATTGTATTTCCCGCTTTGCTTTGAAATCTCATTTATAGTTCATTCTATTATATTATAAGGACTCCCCTCTGGGGAGCCCTTATACCTGCTCAATCTTTGATTTTGCATGCATTTAAGCATTGTAATTATGATTAATACCTCAAAATATACTACTGCACATCATCAAATTCCATCGGTGGCAAAATAACCGGTTGCAATCCGGATTTCAATGTCAGATCATGAAAATATGCTGTTACAAACGACATCAATTGTTTTATACCTGTTGTCATTATTTCTTTTTCTGCATCCTCTGCCGAAGCACCATTCCATTCATAAATTCCAGCAATAACAATTTTACAAAAAAACGGATTATTTTTATTTTCTTCTTCCCCAGCTGTAAAACTCAGCATTAATCTTGAATTCTCAGCCTCCGGATTTTCATTTATACCATATACTGGTTCCACCTTTACAGAAACTTCCGTTTCCTGATCACTATTAAACTCTATGTTTCTACTAAACTTTACTTCAACGACAGCCATATCCGCACATGTTACATTCATCCCTACACCTACCTACAATTAATTATTAATCAAAAGTTTCATTTCGCCTTGATCCGTACAAAAATAATATCTATTCTTTTCAATATCTTCGTTTCCAACGTTCCATATAGACTTCCCAAACCTTAGTGTTTTAATAAAATTATTTTTACTTACAATCCTGTACTTATTATTTTCTCTCTTTTCACTTCCAATATTATCCACCCATATATACTCACAATATGGTTTAAAGACAGTCTCTGTTTTTATATTACTGATTCTATTGCTTCCCTGACTTTTCCATACAACTTTAAAATCCTGTGTTTTTTCCGTTTTGTATATTATTTCTTCTTGTTGTAACCGCTCTATATATCCTCGCAAGTCAGGATTTTCTAATTTTTCATCCGGGTCTGGTAATTCATCTAAAGGAATATTTTTAAATGGGATTTCTCTGTACACCATCTCATTTTTTATTTCATCTGCAAGAATAATATCATATCCTGAATCTTTAAAAGCAGATAATATGCTGATTTCATCTTCCATCATGCTAATCAATAATTTTTTTTGAATTGGTGTAATCATCCATGAAAACCCGGTAATTACATCTACACATTGGCATAGAAAATATTTTTTCTTACTATCCCTGCATACAAAAATCATAGGCATATTATCAAATAGAAATAAAACTTTATCTATTTCCAAATCTCCATATCGGGGAACTTTCTTAAAAAAAGCCATAGTTACACCTCCTCCAATTCATGAAAATTTTCAAACACTTCTTCTACTTCGCCTTTAAATATCCACCAATCTACATGTAGCTTATCAGTATAATCCGGCTCGCGTTCAATGGTCTGTTGTACCAAACCATTTGTCGTCCGTCCCTGTAAAATAATCGGATGTGGATACGTTTCCTTTGTTGCCACATTCTTTTTCAGACACTTAATAAATTTTTCACATGGCTTCTTATCTAAATAAACCGATGTTGAATATGTTATAACCTTATTCTTTGGATATTTCTTTTCATTATCCGGTAATATTCCTTCTAAAATTTCCTCATAAGTGCTAAAAAAAGCAACTTTATCTTTCTTTCCATTTTTAGCCACTCGATATACCGGCTCTTTTATCTCTTCTTTCGCCCCACACTCTCTGATATCTTTTTTTATATTGTCTGGAATACAGGGATTTAGTTCCTTATACTCTTTTATCTCCATGTCATCACTCTCTATTTGTCAAATGTCTTTTCTTTACTATACTACATTTAGAGATTATTGTCATGGTATTTTTACAAATTTAATTATATAAATTATTATATATAAAATATTTCATGATATACAATCAGTTACTTCAATTCCTAAGCCACACCAACGCATCCCAGCACCTTCACGCCCTGCTCACCAAGCAGCCGGATCTCCTGCTCGATCTCTCTGTAAGCGGACACATCAGCCTGCTCGATCAGTACGACATTGTGGATCTCGTTTGCACTGCGCATGGATTTCATATCATAGCAGACATTTCCGCCGCTCAGAACCTTGATTCCTGCCTTTGAAAGAGCTGCCGAAATCTTATCACACATCTGAGGATCTAATTTCTCCCACTCACTTCCGGTAAGGTAGATCTGATGTAGATCATCATTTTTGCAGACCAGTTCGATATTAGACGCGATCAGACTAAGCTGTTCATCCTCAGTCATCTGTTTCCGGTTACGATTTTTTATCTTCAGAAGAAACGCATCAACACCTGGTTTTTTACCGGTAATCTGAACTGAGCCAAACAGACGCATTCCATAGACTTCAAAAATCTCTGCCGTGTTCTGAAGTCTGCTGGCAAATAATACCTGACACATGCTCCAAATAGCAGATAACATGATACCAAGAACAAAACCTAATACCAGATATTTGAGGCTGAATCCCGGTTTTACAGGTTCCACCGGTGTGGCAATTACCGTGCTGTCCTCATCTGACTCTTCCTCATCTACCACAGCATCCCCAAGTGCCTCTAACTGTGCATTTGTCATTCCAGTTTTTAATGTTTTTAACTGGTTACGATAGTTATTGACCATAGTCTGATAATTCTGCTGGGCATTGATCAGCTTGTCATCTGTGCGGATCGTAGTCTCTGTTGAGAGCAGTTTCAGAGAATGACTCCCGATAGTTTTAGAAAAAACCGGTGTCTGTGCATCCAATGCATCCTCTACAACTTCAGCAATATCAGAAAGTACCGCTGTATCCGGATATACGACTTCCACACTGAAACTGTTCCCTGATAAATCCGAATCTACACTGATCAGTTCTTCCACATACCGTATTTCATCACTCAGTGATAATTTATCAATCATCTGCTGCGCCAGATCACTGTTCTGTGCATAATTTTCATAAGCACTCACCAATGCATCCGTATAATTTACACGGTTATCCTCTGTGTAATTAAATGTATAATCAGAATCAACATAATACTCCATGATCAATACATTTTCTTTATACGCATTCAGATTCATATAAATAGAATTCTGCATGTACAGGCGGCTTCTATCTAACAGACTCTGTAAAGATTTTGCATCATTGATCTGCTGCAATTCTTCTGCAGTGAAATTTTCTTCATTGACCGCATCTTCTTCGCCTGATTCAATCGCTGCTATCTGCTTCTGATACTCTGCATATGCAGAATTATAAGCTCTTTGTGCCTTAAAATGATAACCAAACGGCAGTAAAATCGCAAACAACACTGCAAACGCAAGCAAGCGTCTCCAATCCTGCACAATTTTCCACAACAAATCCTGCAAGGCTACCTCTCTTTCAAATACTTTTGTTGATTCCATATCATATTCTCCTGACATTTTTGTTTTCTCAAACAGCTTTCTATAACTCCCATTCATAGATTGAGCTTATAAATTTCTAGTGGGTACACCAACTACTTTACAATCATCAGCAATATTTCGGATGACAGCACTGCCAGCTCCAACCAGCACGTTCTTTCCTATCTCAATTCCCTGAATAACATGTGTCCCCATACCAATATCACTGTTTTCACCAACTCTTACAGCTCCAGCAAGTGCAGCTCTCGGACTAATTGTAACAAAATCGCCAATTATTCCATCATGACATATCATACCCCCTATGTTAACAAATACAAAATTGCCAATTTTCACATTTGTAGATATGCAGCATTCCGTACTGATTATACATCCCTGTCCCATTTCAATATCTTTACATACCTGTGCACTTCCAAGTATAAGTGTTGGAAATTTTATAAATTCATTTTTCTTTAATTTCTGCACAATTTTTCTGCGTAACCCAGGATTTCCGACCGTAATGGCAACATTGATTTCGCTCTTTTGCTCCAATAACCACATATCATCCCCTAAATACGGACAACATATGCCACTGACATAACAATCTTCATTTCCTTCCGCTTTTTTATTATCCACATATCCAAGTACTTTCCATTCTTTGGCATTCTTTCCTTCATATATCTGCCATAAAATTTCTCGCATGCAGCCGCCTGAACCTACCAACACGATATTTTCCATAGTTCCTCCGTTTTATCTGCCGCATATCTCCTTTACCAAAGCAGCAACATACTCAATTTCTTCCGCTGTGATCTGCGTACTACAAGGCAGATTTATAATGCACTGACTAAATTTTTCTGCCTTTTCCACTTCAAATTCCTCCGACATCTGATATGGTCTCTGTTGATGGATCAGTCCCCAAATTGCTCTCGTCTGTACTCCTCTTTCCTGTAATTCAAAAATAATACTGTGTAATCCATCCTGACTTTTGATGTTATACAGTTCCAACGCATAAAACCAGCAATTTGAACGTGTTCCTTCACGAAATGACAACAACCTTCCCCCCTGGAAATCTGCCAACAATTCTTTATAAAGATTATAATTATTATTTTTACGTTTTATAAACTCGTCAAGTTCCTCAAGCTGTGCCACACCAATTGCTGCCTGTACATTTGTCATTCGATAATTATACCCTATTTCATGATGAATATAATAATGTACATCATCCTTTGCCTGTGTGGAAAGATAACGTATATGCTCTACTTCAGCCGCATTTCTTCCGGTTACAGCACCACCGCCGCCTGTCGTAATAATTTTATTTCCATTAAACGAATATGCACCAAAGTCACCAATTGTTCCCGCGTATTTTCCGTTATATTTTCCCTGTGTGTAATGTGTACCAAGTGCCTCTGTTGCATCTTCAATCACCTTTAAATGATATTGCTCCGCAATCTCCATAATGGATTCCATATCCGCCAGATTACCAAATACATGTACCACCACGACCGCTTTCACCTGTTTTCCAGAAGCCTTATGTATACACTTATCATCCTGTAACTCACATTCTGTATCACAGAACTTTTTTAACTTAACTGGGTCCATACACAAACTATCATCACAATCCATAAATACTGGCTCTGCAAACTGATATCGAACCGGATTAACTGCTGCAATAAATGTAAGTGTAGGAACGATAACCATATCTCCAGGCATAACTCCACACTCAACCAATGCCAGATGTAATGCTGCTGTTCCACTCTGACAAGCTGCTACCTGAGGCACCCCAAGATACTGCTCTAAACTTTCTTCCAGTTTCGTAATATATGCGCCACCGGTTGATACCCAGCCCTGTGCTACTGCATCATTTACATATTTTTGTTCATTTCCCTCAAAATTAGGGATTGATAATGGAATAAACTTGCCCATGTTACCCTCCTGCTTTATATCTGTACTTTTTCACTTTAAATATTATAAATATCGGCTTTATATGCATTCATATGTTCACGCATCCATGCTATCGTCTCAGCAATTCCCTGTGCAAATGTGTACTGCTGCTTCCAGTCTGTGAGTTCTTTTATTTTTGCATTTGCACCAAGCAGACGATTTACCTCACTTTTTTCAGGACGTAATCTCTGCTCATCACATACGATATGTGCCTTTGGATTAATCTGGGATATAATTTCCTCTGCCAGTTCTCCAATTGAAATTTCCTGCTGCGTTGCAATGTTGATTTCCTGTCCAATCGTTCTATCCGATTCTGCAATTGCAATAAATCCTGCAGCTGTATCCTTTACATAATTAAAATCTCTGGTCGGAGTCAAAGAACCCAGTTTTATCTCTTCTTTTCCAGCAAGCAGCTGGCTGATAATAGTCGGAATAACAGCTCTCGCTGACTGTCTTGGACCAAACGTATTAAATGGACGTACAATAGAAACCGGAAGATTAAAACTTCTGTAAAAACTTTCTGCCAGTCTGTCTGCACCTATTTTGGTTGCAGAGTAAGGTGACTGTCCCTGATATGGATGTTTCTCGTCAATCGGAACATATTGTGCTGTACCATATACCTCTGAGGTTGACGTCACAAGAACCCTTTCTGTTCCAAGATCCCTTGCAGCCTGTAAAACATTTAAAGTACCTTTAATATTGGTATCCACATAGGAGTCCGGTGAATGATAGCTAAACGGGATTGCGATCAGTGCAGCCAGATGAAATACGCCATCCACACCTTTCATTGCTTCGCGCACACCGTTTGGATCTCTGATATCTCCTGTAAACACCTCAATCTGATCCAGTTTCTCTTTTGGAAGTGAATCTAACCAGCCCCATGTATTGAAAGAATTATAATAAGCAAATGCTTTTACTTCATATCCTTTTTCCAATAAACTCTCCGTCAGATGGCTTCCAATAAATCCATCCGCACCTGTTACTAATACTTTTTTCATTGTTATTCCTCCATTTTTATTTTCTGATATATATTTTATTTGTAATCTGTAATATTGCACACAATGCAATCGCAGTTACTATCATAAAATCAATACTTCCAACATGCCATATATAATATAACGGTGAAAGCACACACATTGTAAGCATATAAGGCTGTAATACAAGGGCAACTCTGCTTCTTCTCTTATATTTATATAGTTTTCCCATTACAAGTCCCGTAAAAAAGGTAACGATCAGCGTTCCAAATAAGCCAAAATCACGCATATAACCCGTCACAAACGGGGTGTAGGAACCAACGAGACATGGAATCTCTTTCACAATCGTGTTATACGCAGGAAAACCACTGAAAAAAAAACCAATTACTCGAAACATATATGCCCCAAAATGCGGCTCTGACATATCTATTTGCTCAAAAATCTGTGCATAATAAGGAACACTATGTGTAAAATAATAAAAAATGTTATATATTGGTTTTCCCAAAGGAGAATTACCAATAATCTGCCATATAGCTTTTACCTCTATTTCCCCATAATATGGCATTATGGTCGTATATGTGGATGAGACACCTCTTACCATAAACAATAAAAAGCAGATTCCAAGAAGTATACCTATGGCTATACACAACAAAAATTTTATAAATTTTGATGTTTTCCTATCTTTTACGCATGTCTTTTCTACGATTCCAAAAATAATTAATACCACAAACAATGTCCATCTCGCGCCACTCAGCATAGTAATCATCACCGGAATAAAAAGACCTGCTTTACTCATCAACTTTAACAATTTACAATGCACCTGACCATAAGACACAATAATGTAAACTGCAATTGTTATATAGGACTCTGCCTGAATCAATTTAAAAATAAATGGCATTCCACTTGCCAGATTACGAAAATCTCCCATGGACTGCCCTGCTATAATATGAATAAGAAAATACATTCCATATACTACTGCAGCAGCAAAATTTAACCCTTCAATAATAACAAGTATGTACTCACTAAAATCAGATATTTTCCATTCCTGATCCTTTTCTGTATCTATATGTACCTGTCTGCCTGTCACACATGCACACTTAATCCCCAAGTACCACATAACATACGCAATAACAAGATACACAATTGCTGTCCAATTACGTATTTCAAATGAATACGGACCTATAATATACAAAAACAGATAAATCAGAATCCCATATGTCAAAAAATGTTGTGGGGTAAATTTTATCAGTTGAATTTCATCTTTCTTCCACATGTTAAAGTTTTTCCTTCTGCGAAAGTAATAACTCTGCTATCTTAAAATCCAATGCACAATCAATGTCTACAGATTCTTCCTGTGACATCAGATATGCCACCGTATTATCCGAATAATATGTACGTTTTTCTCTTAGTAACCTGGTGTCTAAGATGTATATCGCACCATTGGGAATATAATATACATTATTTACCTGACGATTTTTAACCGCATTTTGTCCATCAAATCCCAGATTCTTAACACGTCCCTCTTCATTCATCCCATAATACCAGCTAATAGGCGTTTCTGCTTCTTTCATTGAAATCAATGTTTCTGCTTTCTTTTCATAAAATTCTTTCAATGCCTGTTCGATATTTTCTGACCCACGCAACGGTGCTGTCGGAAGAAGGACCATAAACTTTTGTATTTCCTGACCGCTTTCTTTCTGTAAAAAATCGACTGCGTGCAAATATACATCTACTGCACTTGATGTATCTCCCGCAAGCTCCTCTGGTCGTAAAAACGGTACCTCTGCACCATATTGTTTTGCAATTTCTGCAATCTCCTCACTGTCTGTCGTCACAACTACACGGTCAATTCCACTTGCATTCAGGGCAGCCCCGATCGTGTGTGCAATTAATGGTTTTCCACATAAATTTTTGATATTTTTCCCCGGCAGTCCCTTTGATCCACCCCGGGCAGGTATCAATGCTATCATATCATTCTCACTCCTCATCTGATTGGATATCTGTCAGACTCCACCAATATCCCGTCGTCTCTTTTCCTTTAAAATCCTCTGCGCACGCACTGCTATAAATTTCCAGCATATTTTTGTAATATGTTGCATACGGAGCCAGCAGTCTGTAGTGTTCCCTTTTTATTGCAATTTCTTTCTCAATCGCCTGTTTACTATATTCACATTTTCCCGCTAAATTAGCTTCATAGATTCTGTAATAAGTACAACATCCGGCAATTTTTTTTCCTTTTTTTTCAGCTAATAATAACCTTGAATACAAATACCAGTCAAAAATTCTGGTTTCTCCTTCTCTCAACGACTCTATAAATTCCTGAGATATGCCTTTCAGATAAATTGCTCCATTAGACATTCCAAGATAATTACTTTGTCCTATATCTCTATAATCCAACGTATAGGCCGGGAGCTGTTTCATTACGGACTTACCGTCAAAATCCAATAATTCGTTATAGAAAAAAGTATACACCGGGTCAAACTGCTCTTTTATACAGGAAACTCTGTTTTCAGATGCCTTGTCATCACAGTCCATCATGATCAGCAAATCTGTTTTCAATGAAAATGCCTCCTGAAGTAATTCCACTCTAAGCATTCCCGGAGAAAGTTTTTTTCCATTTCTGTTCCCAATATACAGCCTGTCCTTAAGCCCGGGTGAAACACCTGCAATAATCTTTTCCAAATGTTCAGAAGAAATATTATCATTTATCAGGATAACAGAAAAATCCTGATCTGTCTGCGTCTCCAATGACTCAAAAAAATCTCCCAAATATTTAGATGCTTCTTCAAAGATAACACTTCCTACTGCTGTCTTCATTTTCTTCTCCAGTCTGCTTAAAAGTCTTCCCTGCTCAAAATACAATCTTTTGGAATATCTCTTGTGGCTTTTCTGCCTACAATAAATGAATAATACTTCGGCTCTATTCCTGTTCCCGGACGTTTAAAGTCAATATCATCCTCCGTTATAATTTCTCCACATTTAATTGCCCGTGCAGCTACGATGCTTCTCTTAAATGCATTGCGTCTCTCTTCATCTTCATTTACAACTTTTTGATAGCTTCCAAGCATCTTGTATCCCACTTTTGCAGCATTACAGATAATCTCTAATTCTTCCGGATTTGCAGAAACTTTATGATCCCATCCAACCATATTCTTATCCAGTGTAAAATGCTTCTCGATAATACATACTCCTTTTGCCATAGACAGTAACGGTGCCACTGTTCCTATTGTATGGTCGGAATAGCCCACCTTGCATCCAAAAGTATTGCGAAGCATATCTATATTATTAAGATTTACCATATCATCTGCCGGCGGATAAATAGATACACAATGAAGCAGAATAATTTCTTCACAGCCATTTTTTCTGAGACAATCAACAGCATCACTAACATCTGCCAGTCCGCACAATCCCGTACTGATTACAACCGGTTTTCCTTTTCCTGCCACATATGTGAGAAAAGGTATATTATTCAGATCCATCGATGCGATCTTAATAAATGGCACATTTAATTCATCTACAAGTAAGTCTACTTCAGCCTTAGAAAATGGTGTTGAATTAAATTCAATCCCGACTTTATCACAATATTCTTTCAACAAATAATGATCATTTCTGTCGATGCTGTATTCGTCTACAATCTCTTTTAATGTATAATCCGTACGATTCCGATAATCGTCTCTCAGAAAATAATTATCCTTATATACTTTTTCTGAAAAGATCGTATCTTTAGACCATGACTGAAATTTCACACAATCAGCCCCACATCTTTTTGCCTCATCTATCATTTTTTTTGCCAGATCCATATCTCCATTGTGATTTGAACCTATTTCAGCAATAATATAAGGCTTTTCAAATTCATGAATTTTGTTATAATCAAACATTTCTATCCCTCCATTTTATTAATTTATCTATTGTTTTTCTCAGTTACATGATTTACATAAATCCTGTGCATTTCTGCCGCAATCTTATCTATCTCACTGTTCCCAATATCTTTTCCGGCAGTTGAACTTCCTGGAAACATTCCTGACAGAAGCTGTCTCATAAACTTCTGATTATCATGTTCCAGCTTTTCTTCTATCAGATCACCTGCCTTTATCCGCTCCGTCTTTACAATGTTACTGCTGCACCCGGAATAATAATTATCTGTAACAGTAAATACTTTTTTCCCACGCAGTAACGCTTCCACACCTACTGAACCCGTATATACCATGACATTCCACAACTCCCGCAGTAACTGATTACTGTTTTCATACGGATGTATCAGCTGAACATTCTCCATGGAAGTAAGTTCTTTGTAAAAATTGATATTTCTCTTGCCATACATAGCGGGATGTTCTTTTACAACAAATGACACTCCCGGATCAGACGCCTTGATAAAATCAATCACGGACTGCTCGTAATATGCCCACTTTTTATTATCACACCAATAGTCGACAGTTGCTTCCGGTGAATAATGTAACGGCACATAAACACTCTTCTTCTGAATATCCGCTTCTGATATTTTTTTGTAATATCTTTCGGCATTTTTTACCGAGTAATCCGCATAGTTTCCACCTTGAAAGGACAGTGTATTATAATGATAATTCCACGGGTCCTTCTCTTTATGCTTTTTATAAGGAAAATACAGTTTGTCCACCATTCTTCTACGCAAATAAAATTTTGCTGTGTCAAACTGCTTTTTTTCTTTATTCAGGCTGAATGTAACTTTATAGTCATCATTCACTAACATACCAATTACATGATCGATTTCCTCATCTGTTACCTGACGCTTTGCATCAAATAACTCTCCCTGTTTTGTAAAACGGCTATAACCACGCACAAAACTTGTCACCAACGCAAAATATTCTGCATGATACTTCTCTGCTATCCGTTCAATAATATCCATCGTGTAACAATCAGCGATGGGGGACAGAACCAGATCATACTTCCCTTCCTGAAACAATTTTTCTGTTCCATTCCAGAAACGTCTTGCCAGTTCCTCTGCTTTTTGTCTGGATATACTTCTCAAAAATCTGCACCTTGTTATTATATCATCCTTTTCCTTTTCAAACTCTTCATTGGGCACATCATAACAGCTGTCATATAAATAATCTCCGCTCCACACATCTGCCAGGCCACGAAAATCAGCTATTGTTGTAATATCCGGATTTTCAAATGCTATATTCGCCAGCCGGCAATAAAACTCTTTGTTCCATGCTCTCACATGTATCAGTATCTTCATATTTATTTTCTATCCCTTCTTTTGCATATGGTGATTCCTGTCAACTTGTGTAAAATTACTGTACTTACACATACTTCCAAAACAAAAACGATCATTTTAACAGGCCATGCCATCTTCAATGTCCCTACTGCCAGTCCACCTGCTAACCATGTTTTATGAACTAAATAAACATCATAATTATAAGCATCTGAGATATTCAATATTTTTCTTATAACATCCCACTTTTTTATATATTCTCCTGTCCGATATAAGATATCAAACAAAAACATTCCCCAAAAAGCTTTATAGAACCATACAAAACGTGTTCCTGTTAAATTCTGTGATTTAAACCATACGATATAAATATATATTGCTGAAGAAAAAATCACCCCCCATGATATTACTTTTGTAATATATCTTTTTCCATCCTCAAAATTACTGCTGTTTGTTTTATAATATTTCCATAAAAGAAAAACCCCGCCGTATACCATATAATATGGTATCCAAGATGCCGGTCCCAAAAAATTCCAATTATATCCGATCCAATAGAATACAAGGCAAAATCCTATTAAAAAGAGAAACAGCTTTCTGACTGTCAAAGTGCTGACGCTCTTCCACAGCCAGTCAAAAATTGGTGTAAGCAGATAACACCCCAATATAAATGGAATATACCACAAATGCCCCAATCCGGGTAGTACAAACTGATTATAAACACTATTGTTCTGTCCCAAAAATAACATTGTTCTAATATTCCATATACTGATATCTGATCCGGTTAAATAATATATAACAAATACTGCTAAAACCCATATATAATATGGCTTTAAGATTCTGCATGCTTTATGCTTTATTGTTACCAAAGGATCCTTATACTTTGCATCTGCCATTAATATAGCACTGATGATTGCATAAAGCACAGTGCAGCTCTGTAAAACGATCACAAATATATTATTTGACATACCGTCCCATTGAGGAAGTATATGCCCCACAATAACCATAAACATTGCTATTAAACGTACAAAACTTATACTATAATTTTTCTCCAACATACCGTCTAATTTTTCTCCAACTGCTTACGCATATTCTCCAGTTCATTAAGCTGTCCCATATCCATCCATGTATCTTCCTCTACTTCATAAACACCAATTCGATGTCCCATTCTGGAGCATTTTTCGATCATATCCGTAATATGTATAAATGTATTTTCCGGTATTAAATCTAAAAACTCCGGCTCTATTACATAAAATCCCGTATTAATAAGAAATGTATAAGTAGGTTTTTCAGTCAATCCGAGATACCTTCCTTCTGTATCTTTTTCTACCGTACCATATGGAATTTCTATCTTCTTCTTAGCACAGACCATTGTTATAAGATTATTCTGGCTTTTATGCATTCTATATATATCTGCATAATCTGCTTCCAGTAAAATATCACAGTTTGTCATAAAAAATGTCTTATCGATACCTGTGAGAAGCTTTAACCCACCGCCGGTTCCATAAAATTCATTTTCCTCTACAAACTTTACTTTGTAGACGCTGTCCTCTGCAAAATATGTCTCAATAAACCTTTTTTTGTAATTCACGATCATTGTAACATCTGTGCATCCTGCTTCAATAAAACGATCCATAATATGTTCCGTGATTGTTTTATTTCCGATCGGGATCAGTGGTTTGGGCAGAATCTGTGTATACGGATAGAGTCTCGTCCCTTTTCCGCCTGCCATAATAACTACCGGTACACAAACCTGTTCTGTGTTATATATTTCTTCACCACTTTTAAAATATATCCGAACGATTTCTCCCTGCTCATTAATGACAGGAATTGCTGTAATTTTATTCTCCTTCATATATGATTTAATTTCACAAGTATCTCCTGCCTTCATATATCTCGGAGCATAGTTTGCAATATCCCTGACCTGAAGTTCCATATTCCCCTGGTTTAAAATATGGCGTCTTATATCACCATCACTCAAAACCGCAACAAATTTGTTTTCCCGGCAAATAAATGCAATTCCCCTTCCATTTAAATCTATCGCCTTAACTGCATCCAGTACAGTCATATTTTCATCAATTATAAAGTCTGAAATTTTCATACTTCACCCTATCTTAATTCTTTTTTTTCATTCTTTTGATAATATAATTTTTTAGAATTAATGCTTCCTGTTGTCTGAAAATAAATAACAGTACAATATATATGACCATTCCAACAAGTGTCAAACTTATTATACTCCCCATTAACTGTAATGTACCATTCCCCATTACTACAAAAAGTGCTTCTTTCATCATCCAGACAATGATTCCCATTATTCCGCCTGCTATTCCTACTTTACCAACCGTTACAAACATTCTTTTCGCTCCAAATCCTCCAATTTTCTTTCTTAACTTAATATAGAAAATTATGTAAGTTATAAATGAGGATATGGAAGTTGCCAACGCAAGACCACAGTGTTTGATATTTGGCACCAGTAAAATATCCAAAATAATATTACTTAAAATTCCTATTGCCGAATTCAGCATCGGTATTTTTGTTTCTTGATACGCATAAAAAACTTTCTCCATAATTGTTCGAAGTGCTATCGGCAACATACCTATACTATAACATATCAAGCTTTCCGCAGTAATCTGTAAGGCCCTTTCAGAAAATGCTCCTCTAAAAAATAGTAACTGTATAATTGGATATGCCAATACACACATTCCAATTACCAGAGGAATTACACAAATAATGACAATATTTAATGATACTGACAATGTTTTCTTTAATTCAGTAATTTTCTGACTTACCACCTGCTCTGAAAATTTAGGATAAATAACTGTAGAAATCGAGGCCGCTGCTGTTGCTTGTATTAACATTGCTACTTTATATGCATAATCCAATCCTGTAATACTTCCTGCCTCTAACCCTGATGCAAAATTTTTATCAACAATAACATTTATCTCTAATATCATTTGACCTATAAATATGGGAATTATCATTGTTAATAGTTTTTTTAAATATTCATCCTTCAACTTTATGTAAGGCACATATCTGAACCCCTTTTTATAAGCAGGAATAAAAAAGTATGGTAAATATATCGCATATGCCAATACAGTTCCCCAAATCATTATCTCAAGATGTTCTGCATCGCTAAGCATAATTGTAAATGCCATAATCAAATTTGTAGGTATTGTCATCATGCCTACCAAATAAAAACATCCGTTTGCCTGCAGATACCCCTGTAGAACACAGGATACAGCCATAAAGATCATTGCAAGTACCATTATCTTTGACATGCTCACCGTCAATTGAAAATTTTCTTCATTGAAACCAGAAACAAATAAATTTATAATCTGTTCTGGAAAAATCCAATACAATATCACTAAAAATACTGATAAGACTGCAATGACATTCACAATATTACTATTAAATTTATTTACATATTCTGGTTTCTTCCCTTTAATCTCATTATATACAGGAATATAACATGTGAAAACAGCTGTGACTATTCCGCTAAACAACACCGTTGGAATATTTACTGCTACCAAATAAGCATCACTTATATTAGATGCTCCATATTGATATGACAAACACAGGTCTTTTCCAAAACTTATAATTTTTGCCAGAAACATAACCACTACTAAAAAAATCGTAGATTTTGCTAATTTATTCATAATATCCTATTACCCATCAAATTATTTAATATTCTTTAATTGTAATCTGCAAATCCATTTTTTTTAACTTTTCAAGCAAATGATGCATCCAATAATTTCCCAATAATTCTTGTGTATATTGAATCCCCGTATATCCTGTTGGTAATTGTAAACTCTTCTTTTCTGAAACCACTTCTCCCCACTCTGATTTATTCAATGCTAATAGATAAATATCATGGACTCCCATCACATTTCCATACTTCTCTAATTCTTTTGTATTCAAACCAAAATGTGTGATATTTTTACCATATTTTCGATTTTCTCTAATATATTGATATATATATTCTTTAGGTTGAAATACGCTTTTTCCATTTAAAGGTATATTATAAAATACATTTATCATCTCTTCTGCCGAAAACGGTAAAATCACGCGCTCTATCCCATATACTCGTGCTACAGCTCCAATTATTTCTGACTCTCCACCTTTTAAGTAATTTTCCACTTTTTTCTTATACAAGTATTTTTTTATATTCTCCGGCTTAACCTTTTTATCACCTAAACTCTCTTTGATTGCACTGCTTTCTGCCTCATCTTCACCTGTTTTTCCAAAAATTGTATAATCATAGCTGTGTATATAATTACATATCAATTGATAAATATCATCTGGTATACTTAATTCGAACTCATGCTTCATCCGTTTATAAATTGACAATCCAGTCTTAGCAATCAAAAACTTCACTTGACTTGCTAATGGCCGATATCCTTCAACCTCTTTATACGCCCGATAAAAATTCTCTGAAATACAAAATCTTTTATATAAATTCATCAATCCATTAAAAGATAACTCTACCCTTCCTGTCGGTCCTAAATTATAAAGATTATCTGCATTCTGCCCACACCATATTGTATCAATTCCATCTTCTTTCATTTTTTGAATGATGAACATATGCATTACGGAAAAGTGCTTTGTATTTGGAAGTATTTCTATTAACTTATGATAAGTTGCATCCACTTTTATTTTTCTATAATCAATATCAACCACTTCACACTCAACACCCAAATCCTTGCATACACATACCGCATTTTCCACATCATCTAAATTTGACGCACAATACGGCAAAATTCTTCCTACATATGCTTTAAATGGTATCTTATTATTTTTTAACATTATAGCTAGGAAGCGAGAATCTGCCCCACCACTTAGCAATAGGCCATTTCTGTTTCCTTTTGCGTTTCGCCTTATACATTTATGCATTTCCTGTTTAAATGTTTCATAAGTAATCTTCTTATCCACATATTGAATTTTCTTTTTTATCAACTGCGATTCTTCAAAGCAATATACGCAATGGTTTCCCAATCGTTTAATTTCATTTACCCATGTCTTATTTCCATGTAAATAAGAGTTTGTCAAGAACTCCCTCAACAACGTTTTATCAAATGTAATTTTTCCCAAATATTTACAAATTTCAAAAAAATCTGTGCTAAACGCTATCTTCTCATCATCTATACAATAATAAATATCCCCTGTAAAACAAGCAGGCAACGCTATATATTTTATCTGTTTCTGTTCAACACAAAATACCGGTTTATCCCATATCATATTTCCTTTTAAATAATTATCAATATCATCAACGCTATATTCTTCTATATATTCAACAAGTTCGCTTTCTTTGAAACTTTTATTTTCAAGAATCTTTCCATCCCTATTTGTAATGATCAACATTCTTTTTACCTCTTTATACTTAGTACTTTCGAAACAACTCCCGGTACTTTTCCACAATAACCGCCTTTGAGTACCGAATTTCCACCTCTCGTCTTGCATTACTTTTGTATTTTTCCAATAATCCTTCATCCTTATAGAGACGCAACAAAGTTTCTGCAAGCTTATTTTCATCTGGAATGCTTAATGCTTCACCACAATTACCTCTCAAAATCAGCTTCTGTAAATCATCATGCTCACTGCAAATTCCAACAATCGCCATTCCACATGCCATCATACTATATGTCTTACTTGGCATAAATAAATGTGCCATTGACGTTTCCTGTGAAACAATCCCAACATCTCCACAGGCCATTGACTGTGGAAATACTTCTTCCGGCTGTAAAGGTAACAATAATATATTTGAGGTATTATGTTCTCTGATAAAATCTTCCACTGTTTTATACTTTGGTCCATCTCCAATAAATACAAACTGTATCTGTTTCTGTGACCGTAGTATTTCCGCAACTTTCAAAATGATTTCTATATTATGTCCATATCCCATTTTTCCCGAATATAACACTACAAACTTATCTGTTAAATCGTATTGTTTACAAAATGGATTTTCTTTTTTTACGACAGGTTTCAATCTATCTGTATCCGTGGCAATAGGAATTACATGAACCGGGATTTTGTTTTTTAACTTGTCATTGATACTTTCAGCCACAATATCCCCTATTGTAATCATACAGTCAATGTTTGTATAATTTTTACTATTCCAATGATGCCACACCTTACATACCAAATTCACTGCTGGATTATGAATCATATATTCAATACACTGCGGATATAAATCCCAATTCATATAAAAAAATGGGGCATGGAACTTCTTTTTTAGTTTAATGCCAATGTAAGAATTGATAGGCGGATTGGATACGGCAAAAATCATATCAAAATGCTTGTCAGAATTCTCTCTCATCCATTTTTTCATAAAACAGAAATGCTTCCACCAGCATACCAGCCTTGACTTTAAACTTGTTGGATTATGTGGGGGTGACGTTATTACATTTCCCTTTATCTTACTTCCTGTAATAATCTCAATCTCTGTATTTTCCCCCAATGCCTCTGTTAATGTATCTACATACCATTGTGGAATTGCCTGCGCCACGATCAGTACACGTTTCATTTCTTTTACCTTGTAATCCCTTCGCTTCCTTTAAACTCTTCCATCGTTGCAGACGTCGTACTACTGATACCATCGCGTTTCAGTACAACCCCTATCGTCTTTAATATAATCCTGCAGTCCTGTAAAAAAGTGACATGCTCCACATATTTCACATCCCACTCAAATTTTTCTTCCCAGCTGATGCTGTTTCGTCCGTTTACCTGCGCCAACCCTGTAAAACCAGGTCTGACCTCGTGACGATGCTTTTGTCTCTCATTATAAAGCGGCAGATAACGAACCAAGAGTGGTCTCGGTCCAACGATACTCATATCACCCTTTAATATATTAAAAAGCTCCGGCAGTTCATCCAAGCTGGTACTTCGAAGCGTTTTTCCGAACTTTGTTAAGCGAACTTCATCCGGTAAAAGTTCTCCATTCTCATCTCTCGCATCCGTCATAGTACGAAACTTATACATATTAAAAATTTTTTCATTTTTTCCGGGACGCGGCTGCTTAAACAACACCGGACTTCCCAGTTTTATCCTTACCAAAACAGCTACAATTAATATCACCGGACTTAAGATAATGCTTGCTATAAGTGCCAATATGAAATCAAATCCACGTTTTATATATTTCTGATACATCTTTACCTCTTCTGCAACACTTTATTTTCTGCTATTGTATCTCATGAAACTTAATCGGTTTTGCAGGATTTCCTACTGCTGTACAGTTAGATGGCATATCTCTGATTACAACCGAACCAGCACCAATAATTGTTTTTTCCCCAATATGTATTCCCTGAATAATATGACTGCCTGTTCCTAATTCTGTTTCGTCACCAGCCTCTACACATCCTGAAATATTCACGCTGGGATATACGGTAACATAAGAATGCAACACAGCATCATGCCCCACAGTACAATCAAGATTAATAATATTAAAGTCTCCTATCTCAATATCAACTGTCATTATATTACCTGCACAGATAATATTACCTTTTCCCATGCAAATACGTTCTGACATCTGAACGGACGGGTCAATCACATTTGGGAACTCCAGGTTTTCATTATCAATAATTTTATCAATTATCTTTTTTCTGGTTTTCGACGAACCCACTGCACACACAACAGCTAACGGTTCTTTTGTCTCGATTAAATATGTAATATTTCCCAGTACTGGCAGACCATCAACGATCGTTCCAACAGCAACTCCATCATCAATATATCCAAGTAAATTCCATTGTTTTTCTTTTTCATTCATGCGTTCTAACAGCCACTGCACTTCACGTCCAAAACCGCCGGCTCCGATAATTACAATATTTTTCATTGATAAAATAACTCCATTTCTACCCTAACTCATTTAATACCAGTGGATTTCTATTCGAACACACCACCTGTCTCGTTTTTCTGTTTATGACAGGTCGCTCCTGTTTTTGAACTACCTTGACATAATAAATTAAATCGCACATATCCTGTGGTTTTTCCTTGCTTTTCGCATATAATTTTTTTGCCAAATCTCTTTCGTGACTGTTTCCACCTTTTGGTATCTGTTGCCGGTTCGGACTCACAATGCAGGATATAACTTTATTCCGCTCCTTTAATAATGATTTAAACTCATCTGAGCTTTCAACATTTTCAACCGTTCTCAATACTTGCTCTAACGCCGCATTAATCACAGCCCCTTTCAACTCTATCAGATAAAAACTGCCATCCGGGCTCTCTGATACAGCAAAATCTGCTTTTTTGATACCATGACTTACATCATTTATAATGCCTTTATCCACAATAATCCTATAACAGTCCCGTCTGTCCCTGACAATTATTTTGGTCTGATCATCCTGCAATTCAATATTATCTCCGGCTTCAATATATGAAAAACACCTCTTGTACTTATCTGGTACGTTCAATCCTGTTCCTCCACCTCGTATAACCTTGTATATAATTCATTATTGATATCTGAAACTTCATCGATCAATTCTGTATACAATTCCTGTTCCGTTTCCATAATCAGATTTTCAACCTTTGTATGCCCTTGCTCACAGATAAGCTTTCCTGCATATATTTCTCCGGGTTTCACAGATGTATGTTTTCCAACAATCCTGTCTACTTTCTCTTTCTTGTTTTCATTCTCTGCAATTTTCCCAGCATAACACAAAGTGTTCATACATGTCAGCACATATGGACTATGCGTAGTTATCACAACTGTGCTTCCCGTAAGATTTGCAAACCGTATGATAAAATCAACGACCTTTCTCTGTAGTTTGGGATACAAATGTGCCTCTGGCTCCTCAATTACCACAAACGATTTTTCCTCTCGCAGCAACAGTATATAGATCTGATTCAGCAGCCATAACACTTCCTGCTGCCCAGACGAGATAAAGTTTATAGGAATACGGTGGGAATCGTCTAATACAAGATATTCCTGTCCGTCATTGTAATAGTAATCTCCTTTCAGATCCTGCTGTAATTCTTTTACCATTGTATCAATCGAGAACTTTCGTTCCTGTCTTGCATAGTATTTATGTGCCTGTGCAATTCCACCGTCAAATCTAGGCTGTATATTCTCGATAAACTGCATAAAATTACGATTCACCAGATCAAGCGCTGTATAATCCAGTTTTGTCTTCTGGCGGGACATCAATGTCAGCATGCTTCTCCCCGCCGGAATATAATATGTTTCCATATCATCTTCAAAAATATGGTTCATCTGCCTCTGAATATCATTATGAAGCTGTATCCTCTCAGAGGTAATATAGGAAAATGTTAAACTTTCCGACTGTCTTTTATAAAAGTCAAACGACTGTTCTTCCAGTTTTTTTACTTTTTTCCTCAATGCATCACTATACATTACCTGTAAATATTTTTTGCCCTTTACTGCACCAATACCTACCGATATTGAAATCTCATCTGTAAAAAAATATTCTGCATGCAAATCATCCGGTAAATTCCAGCTATATCCAAACAACTGAACAAAAATATCTTTTACAGTGGCATTGAGTGCTTTTGGAAAATGCTCCTGCTCTAACGCATATCCTGCAGTCGAGATGCGAAATAAATACTCTATAATCTCGTTTTTAACTAATCTGAAAAAATAAATTGCCTTGCATATGGTGCTTTTTCCCGTTGCCTGTTCACCGATCAGCACATTTACATGCTTAATATCCAGTTCAAATTTTTCAACTGCTCCCAGTTTGTCAATTTTTAATCTTCCCAAACCCGTCTCCTATATTTTCTTCAACTACTCAAAACATCCTCTGATCACACGGATAATCACATCCTGCTGCTCCGCTGTCATCTTATTATCGCTCGGCAGGCACAGTCCCCTGTGGAATATATCCATTCCGACATCAAGCGGTCTTCCATCTTTTCCAACAGCGCCGCCGCTGATATATGCGTTTGTCTTTGCCCTGCCGTCTCCCTCTCTGGTCACAAAACCATTCATGCGGTAGATCGGCTGCATATGCATTGGTTTCCAGATCGGTCTTCCCTCTGCGTTGATCGAAGCGATTGCGTCAAGGATCTCTGTCGGACAGCTTTTTCCATGCTCTGGAATGAAAAGCACTTCCTGCTCTCCTCTCACCTGCCTGCACATTGCATCCGGTTCAATGATCATGCAGCTCAGCCAGAAGTTTGGCACACTGTTTGCAGCATCAAACGGATTCATGGATACCGGCAGACCTTTCAGTCCTTCCCTGTATCTTTCATAGATCACTTTCTTCTGTGCAATGTGCTCTTCTAAATACGAGAATTGTCCTCTTACAACACCCGCGATCACGTTGCTCATTCTGTAATTATATCCCACTTCTTCGTGCTGATACCACGGTGCGTTTTCTCTCGCCTGCGTAGACCATTTTCTGACCTTGTTTGCATCTTCCTCACAATCGGTAAGGAACATTCCACCGGCGGAACCTGTTATGATCTTGTTTCCATTAAAAGAGATCGCATTGAAATCACCAAATGTTCCCGTCTGTTTTCCCTTATAAGATGCACCCAGTGATTCTGCCGCATCCTCAATGATTTTTGCACCGTGTTTCTCTGCAACTGCTTTCAGTTCATCGATCTTTCCCGGTGTGCCATATAAATGCGCAGCCACGACCAGTTTGACATCCGGATATAGTTCAAATGCTTTCTCTAATGCCTTCGGATCCATGTTCCAGGTATCATACTCCGTATCAATAAATACCGGTACGCCGCCTTCGTATGTGATTGGGTTTACCGTAGCAGCAAATGTCATATCGGAGCAAAAAACTTTATCCCCCGGTTTTACCCCTGCGAGTTTTACAGCCATATGAATTGCTGCGGTCCCTGCCGATAATGCCACCGCATATTTACAGCCAACTTTCTCAACAGCAAGCTTCTCAACTTCATTGATATTTTTTCCGACCGTAGACATCCAGTTCGTCTCATATGCTTCGGTCACATATTTCAGTTCATCCCCGTGCATTGTCGGTGACGACAGCCAGACCTTATTTTCAAATGGTGTAATTGTTTTTGCTTCATTTCCTAACATGATACATGCCCTCTTTTTCTACATCTCATTATTTCTGCTGCATTGGTGTATAAGTCGGAACGATCTCCTGTACAACTCTGCGGATATCATCTGGCTCCTGCACCACATAATCTCTTAAATCATTCAGCTGCTGCATGAATTTCTCTTCATCCATCTGGATCGGCTTTCCGATGTGGATCAGCTTGTTATCCGTATCCTGCATCCCCTCTTCTGCCATCAGCATCTCTTCATACAGCTTTTCACCCGGTCTCAAGCCTGTAAATTCGATCTTGATGTCATCATCTGGTTTGTGCCCGGACAACAAGATCAGGTTTCTTGCCAGATCCACGATCTTGACCGGCTCTCCCATATCAAGGATGAATATCTCTCCGCCTTTTGCATATGCTCCCGCCTGAAGCACTAAAGAGACTGCCTCCGGAATCGTCATGAAGTAACGGATGATATCCGGGTGTGTCACTGTTACCGGACCACCTGCCTCGATCTGTTTCTTGAATAACGGGATGACACTGCCGTTACTGCCTAATACATTGCCAAAACGAACTGCCACAAATTCCGTGTCAGAATGTCTGTTATACGTCTGAATGATCATCTCACAGATACGCTTGGTTGCCCCCATGATATTTGTAGGGTTAACTGCCTTATCCGTGGAGATCATGACAAAACGTTTTACTTTCCATTTATCAGCTGCCTGAACGACTTTCCAGGTACCAAGCACATTATTCTTGACCGCCTCATTCGGGCTGTCTTCCATCAGCGGTACATGCTTATGTGCTGCTGCGTGATACACAATGTCCGGGCGATATTTTTCAAAAATCATATCCATACGTTTTGTATTTCGCACAGAGGCGATCAGAACAACCAGGTTCAGCTCCTGGTAATTTCTGCGCAGCTCATTCTGGATATCATATGTTGTATTCTCATAAATATCTACGATCACAAGCTGTTTCGGATGATGGGATGCAATCTGCCTGCAAAGCTCACTGCCGATACTTCCGCCACCTCCGGTTACCATGATCACTTTATTTTCCACATAGCCAAGAATGGAATCCAGATTAACTTCGATCGGATCTCTTCCCAGCAAATCATTCACATCTACATCTTTTAACTTTGCAACACTGACATCCCCATTGACAAGCTGGTAGATTCCCGGCAGACGCTTCATTTCACAGCCGGTCTCCTTACAGATATCGAGGATGTCCTTGATCTCTTTCTGGGAAACTGCAGGCATTGCAATGATGATCTCATCTACTGCAAGTTCCTTTGCAAGGCGTGGGATCTCATAGCGGTTTCCCATGATCTTCACACCATGGATAAAACTTCCGATCTTATCTCTGTCATCATCGATCGCACATACGACTTTTTTATGAATATAACGGCTGTTGCGGATCTCCTTGATCAGGACATTTCCCGCCGCACCTGCTCCAACAACCATCACACGATGCATCTCTGCCGCATTTTCTCCACGGATATACCCGACAAGCCAGCGAAATGCCCGGTAAAAATAACGGCTTGCAAAAATCAGTATGATCAGGTTCATAGTAAATAACAGCCAGTAGCTTCGCGGCATTCTCACATCGATCAGTGCATAAAATGCGATCTGGAACCCTCCAACTACACATCCTGCCAGCACGACATTCATCAGTTCAACCGCACCCGCATAAGTCCATAAGCTCGAATACAGACGAAATGCGTAGAATACCAAAATTGTTACAATGATCATGATCCAGTTGTATCTGCGATATGGATTCAAAAACTGTTCCGGCACCTGTGACGGCTCTAATTCAAATCTCATCAAAAGTGCCAGATAGCCCGAAACACTGACTGCGGCTATATCATATATAACCAATAGCAGCTTTTTTAACAGTAATTGATTATCCCGAATTATTTTTCTCATTTCTGTAAGTTCCTTAGTTTATTTTTTAATACCTCTTCTTATCATACAATAACCGAACAAAAAAAACAATACATACAGTCTTTACGCAGGGATTTCGCTTTTAAATTTTTTATCTATGCATTTTTATAAATAATCCAGTT
>ERZ773103.1090-NODE-1090-length-29959-cov-4.645566_pt1 | contig 29959 bp, 26 predicted proteins | sample MGYA00511118_ERZ773103 | MGnify/ENA primary metagenome ERZ773103 (study PRJEB29015, sample SAMEA2737821) | human gut metagenome | biome: human gut; feature: human-associated habitat; material: faeces | place: China | collected 2012 ... | reverse complement strand
AACCCTGGACACCCTGATTAAGAGTCAGGTGCTCTACCAACTGAGCTAAAAGCGCTTACCCGTCATCCGAAGTGATTACCTCAGCGACGCTATTAATCTTACCGCAGAAATCTCTTTTTGTCAACAACTTTTTTAAAGTTTTTTTGTTTTTTTCAAATTTTTTTCAGAGTTTCCTTTTTCCTGTTGGCACAGCACCCTTTTCTGACCGTAGCCCGTCCTCTATCATCGCTTTCATCATCTGTTAGTTATCTGTTTTTGGCAAAAATTTATTTTGCATCTTGTATTTAGCATATCAAAGCGCATATAATAGAAACAGTATCTTTTGATGACCAAAGCATCCCAACAGATGCCTGGTTCTGTCCCTATATTTATTTTACCGGAGGCGAAACACACATTATGGCGTTACCAGAACACACACGGCAGCCCGCTCCTAATTCCGAGAAAAGTTCCGGAAAGAAAAAGAAGTTTGAATCCAACAACAAATACTTTTCTATATGTACTTATGTAGTTGCAACATTCACAATCTGCCTGATCATTTTCAAGTTTATCAACAACTGGAGAGACATGCAGACCTATACATCTTCGATTTTATCGACATTGTCACCATTTTTGATCGCATTTCTGATCGCTTACTTTATCAACCCGTTGGTAAACAGGATTGACCACATCCTTTTCAGCCGGACAGCCTCTCAGAAGTTTGCAAAGCTGCACAAGTTTCTTTCTCTGCTGCTGGCGTATGTCATTGTCATCGGCTTTATTGCCCTTGTGCTGACATTTGTTATTCCACAGATTGTTGAAAGTATTCTGGAACTGATTCGTCAGTCATCCTCTTTGTATGACACGATCATGACGAATCTGAATCTGTTGAATGAACGTTACCCGAATATTGATTTTGCTTATATCATCGACACCATCAACAATGCGCTGCCGAATGCTATCAATTCGGTTCAGGCAGTGATGACCGACATCGTACCGATGATCTACAATACCGGTATGTCCATTATCAGCTGGATTATCAATATCATTCTGGCCTTTGTTATTTCGTGTTATCTGATGTCCAGCAAGCATCGGATCATCCACGGTATGAAACGCATTATCTATGCATTATTTGACCAGAAGACCGCCTATAAGGTCATTTTCACAATTAAAGAATGCAACCACATCTTCGGTCAGTATATCATCGGCAAAGCGCTGGATTCGCTGATCATCGGCATTATCTGCTTTGTACTCATGTGCATTCTGCATCTGCAGTACGCACTGCTTATCAGTATCATCGTCGGCATGACCAATATGATTCCGTACTTCGGTCCATTTATCGGGGCTATTCCGGGACTGATCATTTTATTGATCATCTCTCCGAAACAGGCTTTAATTTTCCTGATTCTTATTTTCCTGCTGCAGCAGTTTGACGGAACCATCCTCGGTCCGAAGATTCTCGGAGATTCCACAGGACTTTCCCCAATCTGGATTATTTTTGCCATCACAGTAGGCGGCGCTACATGCGGCGTTGTGGGCATGTTCCTGGGTGTTCCGATTATCGCCGTACTTGTTTATCTGATGAATCATATCTTTGATTATATGCTCTATAAAAAGCACCTGAAGACTGATTTGTCTAATGTCATCATTCCGGAGATCAATCCTGATAATGTCTTCATACCAAAAGACTTTGATGCCTCAAAAGCCAATGACCCAAAAGCAGCTTCTGATGCCTCTGATACCTCATCGAGCAAAGAAAACTCACACTAAAAAGGCAAATTGCCTTTAAAACTAGTCTCCAAAAAGGCTGTGAAAGATGAATCGTTTCTGATTCATTCTTCACAGCCTTTTTATTGGATGAAAACCTGTCTCCGGCTTTTCTTATTTCTGAATCATCACCGCCAAATGTGCCGGCATCTGTACATCCATTAATATAAAATCATAATAACCTTCATCATGATCCGCAAAAATATCTACCGCTTCCTGACCATTCTCAGCAAGATTGACAGAAGCACCCATTTCCTGCAAAATCTCTATGGCAATCATTGCATTGATCTCATTATCTTCCGCTAACAGAATGCGGCGACCTCGGAAAGCATCCTCATAATCTGCCTCTTCGGTCTTCACGGCTGTCTGTGTCTGCACATCCGCATGTTCTTCCATGGATGCCTCCGGCAAACGAAGAAATACCGAAAAATCAGAGCCCTTATCCGGAACGCTCTCCACAATAATCTCACCTTCTTTGGTAAACTTCACCGCATTGGACAGGAAATTGATATCGTTGTATTGCCTGGTCCAGTCTGTGCATTTCATCCTCTGTCAGCTGCCATTCAAGTCCTGCACAGTTTTCCTCCACCTTCTTCCGGCTCTGAGCCCCCGCAATACACGACGTGATAAAAGGCTGCTGCAATGTCCAGTTCACAGCAATCTGAGCCAACGGAACGCCTCTTTCAGCCGCTATGGCATCCATCACTTCCAGCAGTTCCATGACCTTTGAGAAAAGTGGTTCTCTGAAATATGGATAAAAACGATTTCTATTATCCGTCTCGCCAAATGTTCGCACTTCCCTGTATGTTCCTGTCAAAATACCTCCGCCAAGGGTCCCGTAACTCATAATTCCCATGCCTTGCGCCGCAGCCCATCGGATGGCTGCCTCATTATCCCCGTCCAGCATGGAGTACTGCGGCTGATAGGCCTCGATTTCACAATACTTTCCCGCCTCTTCTATCTGTTCTTTTGTAAAATTGGAAACACCAGCATGCAGGATCTTGCCTTCCTTTTTCAACTGAGCCACCGCACCAATGGTTTCCTCCATCGATACATTCGGATCTGGCCAGTGCACCAGATACAGATCAATATAATCCGTCTGAAGATTTCTGAGAGACTCCTCACACTGTCTGCGGATCAATGCTTCCGAGCCGCAGCGGATATATTTACCGTCCACATATTTATTGCCGCACTTTGTCGTTAGAATAACATGTTTCCGGGCCCCCAGACAATGCAGTGTCTCGCCGATATATTGCTCTGCTCTTCCTGCATTATACGCCGGTGCTGTATCAATAAAATTAATGCCGCAATCAAGAGCCGCTTTGATTGCATCCATTCTCTCTTCATCTGAGTGTGCATCCCATCCGGCGCCACCGATGCCCCATGTTCCAAGACAAATCTCGGAAACTTCCAGTCCTGTTTTGCCAAACTTCTTATACCGCATGATATTCCTCCTTCAATGCCCTATCATTTGTTTCCTATTATATCATGATCGCCATTCGCCGTTCGCGATGAACAAGCATTGCTTGCTCCCCCTCACTAACGCTCATTATATCATATTTGCATCTGCATCGACTTTTTTCACTGCCATATTTTTATTTTTCCTATTTTTATGCTCCAATTACTGGTCCATACCAAAATAGCTGAGCATCCCTTCATAAATACCTCTTGCGAATTCCGACTGCATGGTCTCAAGCTTCCCTGCATCCCCTGCATTGGTCAGATAAGCCAGTTCCACCAGAACCGCCGGCATGTTGGTTCTTCTGAGCACATACAGCGACGGATTTGCCCGAACGCCATTATCTTTGGTTCCCACAATATTAACAACGGCATTTAATATGTGCTGTGCCAGATAATAGGACTGAGTATATTTGCGGTAGACATAGACCTCTGTCCCATTAATAGCAGGATCTGTATTGGCATTAGCATGAATACTGACAAAATAATCTGCCGGCCATGCATTTGCCGCCCGCACCCTTGCCGCCAGACTTGTCGCATTGCTGGTCCCCAGACGTTCTTCCGGGGTATTCCGTGACAGACGGACTTCAAAACGTTCATCCGCCCGCAAAAGCGCTGCCAAATCTTTTCCTACCTGATAAGTTATATCCTGCTCTTTCAGTCCAAAGCCCTCCGCGCCGGTATTCGGGCCCGAAGGATTATGTCCCTGATCAATAAATATCTTTATGGCCATCTGTTATACCCACCATTCCAAATTCATATATCAGCATATGCATCAGATACTTTCTGTGTGCATTGACATCAGACAGCGTGAATGTTACTCTAAACATCAGGAGATATATTTCAAAGAAAAAGAGGTTTTAACCAATGAGTAATTTTATGTTCAGCCTGAATGCAACACTGCCGGTCTTTCTGGTTATTGTTCTTGGCTGGTTTTTAATGCAGAAAAAGATGTTCAACGAGAATTTTGTTGATATCATCAACAAGTTTGTCTTCAAGGTATCATTGCCCGTCCTGCTGTTCAAAGACATTGCCACCACACCGATCAGAGATGCTTTCGACCCGAAATTTGTCATTTTCTGTATGATTGGCACCACCATCATGTTTATGGGCATCTGGGTATTGACAAGTATCTTTATGAAAGACAAGTCCATGGTAGGCGCTTTCACCCAGGCCTCCGCCCGGGGCAGCGCCGCCGTTCTCGGCATTGCCTTTGTCCAGAATATCTATGGCAATTCCGGTATGACACCGCTGATGATCGTTTCTGCCGTACCTCTATACAATATTTATTCTGTCATCATTCTGACGTTTTGCGCCAACAATCAGGATCACTCAGACAAAGCGGCCACCATCAAACGCGCCTTCAAAAATATCCTGACCAATCCGATCATTCTCGGCATCGCCGCAGGTGTGCCATTTTCTCTGCTGAATATCGAGCTGCCGCCTCTGGTATTAAAAACAGTAACAAATGTTGCCCAGACAGCCACGCCGATGGCGCTGCTTGCTGTAGGTGCCGGTTTTGAAGGCCGCAAAGCCATCAAGAAACTGAAACCGACCATGATCGCCACCTTTATCAAACTAGTGGCCCTACCGGCCATCTATTTTCCATTTGCCATCGCCATGGGCTTCCGCGAAAGTGCTCTGGTAGCCATCCTCATTATGGTTGGTTCTCCGACAACGGTTACCTGTTACATCATGGCCAAAAACATGGGCAATGACGGTGTTTTGTCCTCCAGTATCATTGTCATGGCAACTCTGTTGTCCTCCGTCACACTGACTTTCTGGATCTTCCTTTTAAAAAGCATGGGACTGATCTGAATTTGAAAATTTTTCCGTACATAATGAAACGGCCACTGCGCACAATAGATACGTAAACATTGTAATGATTCCTTCACAGCATGGCAAATAATGCCTTTGAAGCATTCAATCTGTAATGTTTCGTGTGATATTTTCATTACATGTAATTTTTCACAGGAGGTCACACTATGGACGAATTATCAGTATTGGATTTGCAGAATCTCCGCCATCTCATCGGCGGCTACGAAACCTCTCACAAGAAAATGATGGAATATGCTTCCGGCGCTTCCGATCCTCAGATCAAACAGTTTTTCCAGAAATCTGCCCAGTCGGCCATGCAGAACAAACAGCAGCTCATGCAGTTTTTCCATTAAAGGAGGTTTTTGAAAATGATCGATGAAAAAACAATGGTTGCCGACACACTGGCCGGCATCAATGGCGAATTAACACGATTTGGTGAAATGATTCCGCAGACAGAAAACAAACAGCTGAAACAGACATTAAAACAGCTTAGAAATGCCTGCGAGACTTCCCAGGAGGAAATCTATCAGCTGGCAAGAGCCCATCAGTATTATGTGCCGGCTGAAAAGGCCAGCACTCAGGAAATCCAGCATGTAAAGAATATTCTGACACAGGGATAATCTAATCTCATCCTGATCATTCCAAATCCTGCCGTGCTGTAAAAAAAGCTCCGAAACTCAGGTGCGCAGTCATCCAACACCTGTCTTCGGAGCTTTTCTTTTTCTTTCTGTCTGATCAGACTGTTTTATCTTTTGAAGCTTAATTTCTTTAAACGCGCTGTAACGGACGTACATCTACGCGATTATCATTCATGGTTGTTGCCGCACCGATATCTGACAGTCTGCCATGGGTCAGTGTATTAAACCCGCTGCCGTTCTGCGTCTGATGGTCGGCAAAAATCCCTTCAGATACCGCATTGCCCGCGGCCACCCGGTCATCTACCCGGGCTGTAAACTGCACTTCACCCAGCTCATTAAAGGCCATCACCGGCATACCGTCTGTGATCTGCCGTGTACCAGCATCCTCCGGATTCAGCCACAGCGTCATTTCCTTGCGGGATGCCATCAGATGCTCTCTGTCAAGGAATGTAGAGTTAAGACTCCACACACTTGGGGCGGCCACCAGATGCAGCGGATAGTCCTGACATTTTCCGCTGTAACCTGCCGTATAATGCGGCATCGGTTCTGCCAGTTTCTCATTGACGATCAGCATTTTGCCGGTTTCAGTGCCAAAGGCCAGATGATCTGAAAATGGCAACGCAATAGAACCGCCCTGTCGGAGCGTTTCCTTCGCCTCATCGGAAGTCTCTGCAATCGCCCTGGTCGGATGACTCAGCAAAATATCCAGCATCTCATTCTCTGACCGGTCAAAATAATCATCCGCATACCCCATGCCTTTTGCCAGAAGGCAGAATGTATCCCAGTTGCTCCTGCATTCTCCCGGTGCATCCACCAGTTTACGGCCTGTACTCAGGGTACAATACCCATAAGCCCGATAAATATCCGTCTGTTCCACAGAAAATGTGGCCGGCAGTACAATATCCGCATATCTGGCAGTATCTGTCATAAAGCGTTCATGCACAACGGTAAATAAATCTTCCCGTTCAAGTCCCCGGATAATCAGCTGCTGATCACTGACTGTATTGGCCGGATTGCATCCATACACATAAAATCCCCGAACTGCCTCTTTGCCTTCCATGGCAAGGGCCTGCCCGATCTGATTGATATTGATCTTTCTTGCCGGCTTCTTTCGGAAATCCGGACGGGTGATCAGCGATTTATTCACATAATCCGTATCAATCGGCGTACAGCCACATAATCCGCCGCCAGGATGTTGCCATGCCCCGGTCAGTGCGGATAAAATCGTAATCAGACGCACCGTCATACCGCCATTGCCGTGGCGGGAATTGCCGCTGCCCAGTATAATGGCCGGTGCCTTGGCCTGACCAAATTCTCTGGCCAGCTGCCGGATCACTTCTGCCGGAATACCGGTTTCACTCTCAGCCCATTCCGGGGTATAGGCCTCCAGTGTCTCTGCAAATGCCGGATATCCACTGGTATACTTCTCCACAAAAGATTTATCCACCAAATGTTCATTCTTAAGCACATGCATCATGGATAAAGCCAGTGCCCCGTCTGTTCCCGCCTTGATGGTGATCACCTGGTCACAGTACGCTGCCGTAGGGTTCGGATACACATCGATCAATATTTTCTTCTTATGTCTGTTGGCCGGTTTCTGCAGATCCGCCAGGGTCTGAAGTCTTGTGGCTGCCATATTACAGCTCCAGATCAGATACAGATCACTGTCATTTAACTCTGTCGGCTCAAGACATCCTGTTTTCCCCACAACCGCATCATAGCCGGCACCTTTTGCCGATGAACACAGTGTTTTGACAAGTTCCGACGCACCCATGCGGTTAAAAAAAGCATCTCCGCAGTTACGCTGAATATCGCTCATGACGCCGGAATAGACACAGGGTAAAATCGCCTCGGCCCCCCATTTCTCTATGATTGCTTTAAACTGATCTGTAATCTCCCTTACTGCCTCGTCCCAGCTAATGGGCTCAAACTTTGCTTCACCCTTTCTGCCCACACGACGCAGAGGTGTCCTCAGCCTGTCTGCTGAATAAATATCCTGCTCATAGTGCTGCATCTTGCGGCAAATGCCGTTCTTTGACACCGGATGTGTCTTATCATTCTTCACTTTGATCAATCTGCCGTCTTCAATCTCTGCCTCAAGTCCACAGGTGGAAGGGCAGTCATACGGGCAGGACATTTTATGAATTGTTGTCGCCATCTTATATCCGTCCTTTATCATCTATATCTATTTCTTAAAACGTCTCTTGCCGGTAAATTCTTCAACAGTGATCTTCAGAATTTCAACCGCCAGTGTATGCTTCGCTTCCATCACAAAATCTTCCCCTGTCTGGTGCTTCATCAGCAGTTCCAGGGCTTTAATCTTCTCATCCACATCCGTAATAATCTCACAATGTCCCCGGCCCACAACACTTGCATACCGGAAATTGTAAGCACAGGCATACTTTGCCGGGATCATTTCATGATCATAATCCATTTCAAAGCAAACATGATCGTCCTTCCGAAGCAGATCCAGTTTCTTTCCTTCTTTGGCACTATGAAGATAAATGATCAGCTGTCCGTCCTCATAACTGTAAGCAAAATTCATCGCCAGCAGATACGGCCATTCGCCATCCATCATCGCAATATGGCACACTTTACAGTGATCAATAATATCAATGATTTCATTCACATCGGTTACTTCTCTATCCGCTCTTCGCATTTCATCGCCCTCCCGGATTCCTATCAATTCTTTTAGTTATTTTATAAATTCAATTTATCACTGCTTATAAAAATAATAGTACCACGAAGCCTTGTTAATTGCAAAACAATTAGAGACATTCAAAAAAGTCTATAGTATAATAAAATTATGTGGTATACAAAGGAGGAACTTTATGTTACGCGAAATAGCCAATGATTTTTATATGAATCAGAATTACAATTGCGGTGAATGTATCCTGCGGGCAGCCAATAAGGCCTATGATCTTGGCCTTGATGAACGTGGATTAAAGCTGGCTTCAGGATTTGGTGCTGGCATGGGCTGCGGCAATACATGCGGTGCCCTTTCTGCTGCTATGTCTGTCCTTAGCCTGCTGTTCTGTGGTGATAAAGCCCATGAGACAGAGGGATTTAAAGAACTCTGCGCAGCCTATGTTGAGACTTTTAAGACTGCCCTTGGCAGTGACAACTGTGAAGAACTGAAGAAGCGCTACCGTTATCCGGAAGAAGACGAACGTCGTTGTCTCATCACGGTTGAAAAAGCAGCCGATGTTCTGGAGGCATTTGTTGCATCCCATCAGAGTGAACCTGCTTCCGATGCACCGTCTGAGGCACCTGTCAGTGCGGATGAGATTAAACGACTGAAAGGCCTTGGCTTTTTAAATAATAAAGGAACAAACAGATTCAACGCCCGTGTCGTTACCGGCAACGGACGGATCACAACTGCCCAGGCGAGATGTATTGCCGATGCTGCAGCCCTTTACGGCAGCGGCCAGATCACCATGACAACCCGTCTCTCACAGGAAGTCATCGGGGTCGAATACGACAAGATTCCTGATTTTATCGCTTATCTTGCCAAAGAAGGACTTGAAACCGGCGGTACAGGTGCCAAAATCCGTCCTGTCGTCTCCTGTAAAGGTACCACCTGTCAGTACGGACTGATTGATACATATGCTTTATCTGAGAAAATCCATCATCTTTTCTACAAAGGTTATCGCGGATTAACACTTCCGCACAAGTTCAAGATTGCCGTTGGCGGATGTCCGAACAACTGTGTCAAACCATCTCTGAACGACTTTGGTATTTATGGTCAGCGTGTCCCGCAGCCGAATACGGAACTGTGCAAGGGCTGTAAAAAATGTCAGCTTGAAGCCGCCTGTCCGATCAGTCTGCCGAAAGTTGTTGATGGCAAGGTATTTATTGACCCTGACAAATGCAACCGCTGCGGACGCTGTCTCCATAAGTGTCCATTCCATGTGAACGAAGATTATATCGCCGGTTACTCCATCGTCATCGGTGGCCGTTGGGGCAAGAAAGTGGCTATGGGCAAACGGATCCCTAAGATTTTTACCACAGAGGAAGAAGTTCTTGCTACTCTCGAGAAGACAATCCTCTTCTTCGCGGAACAGGGACAGAAGGGTGAACGTCTCTCCGATACCATCCATCGCATCGGTTTTGAGAAAGTGACCAAAGAGCTGCTCAGTGATGATATCCTCAGCAGAAAGGACGCCATTGTGGGCGATGCCTTGAAGTAAAGTCATTCATTTTTTATCAAGAACCTGAAAGACTCCTTTTCATATGATAGTGTCATAGGACAGCATTTTCCTCTTTCATATCATTATAAAAGGAGTCTTTTTTATGCCTACTTTTTCTAATCAGGCCCAACTTTCCTATAACGGCATCACAACTAATTCAAATATTGCTTATGGTCAGATTCTGGAAGTGCTGGCCGCATCCAAAACCGCACTATCTGACACGTACGCCTCTGATGACCGCATCACCTATGTTCTGAATATTGTTAATTCCGGCACAACAGCCTTTACTGATCTGACACTCAATGACAATCTCGGCGCTTATGCTTTTACAACTTCTACCCCGGAAACAACAACCCTGTATCCTCTGACGTATATTCCGGATTCCATGCAGCTGTTCATTAATGGTACCCAGCAAACCACGCCAACGCTCACTGTCACTGATGGCATCACCCTGACAGGTCTTACCATTCCGGCAGGCGGCAACGCTACACTGATTTATCAGGCCCTGGTCAATGACTATGCGCCGCTTGACACAACCGGCACGATTACCAATACGGCAACCGTCTCAGGTGCGCAACTTGCATCCCCACTGACAGCTTCCCATACCCTCTCAACCACTGCTGCGCCAAATCTTTCCATTGTCAAAGGCATCTGTCCTGCTCAAGTTGCTGAAAACGGCCGCATCACCTATACCTTTGGTCTTCAAAACTACGGCAACACCGCCACTTCAGACACTGATCGTGTACAAATTACAGATACATTCTCACCGCTTCTTTCCAATCTCTCTGTCTCTTATAACGGTACGGTTCTTCCAGAGACGAGTTACAGCTATGATGCCACAACCGGTGTCTTTTCTACCAACCCAGGCATTATCAACATTCCAGCCGCCACTTATGTCCAAAACCCAACAACGGGCGCCTATACACTCACGCCAGGAACCGCCACTGTCACCGTCACCGGAAATATCTAACATCAACCGTCTATATTGAAAAACGGGCCGGGATTTTCCCGGCCTATGACATACAACTTAAACCGGTCCCCTGTTACAAATGTCATCTATAGCGATCTTCTTCTATTCATGCTATACTTAATCCTATGGAAGTCGAAGGACGTGCCGTTATAACAACCATTTGTAAATACAGCTTCAATAAATTTATAAAATATACACAAGGTGAAGGATCATGAATTTATATTTAATTGACTATGAAAATGTAACCGAGACCGGTCTGTCCGGCACAAATGAACTCACAGCAGATGATCATGTGATTGTTTTTTTCAGTGCACAGATTAAGAACATTTCTTTTGAAAAGCATGTCGAGATTGCCCAGTGTCCTGCCACTTTTGAATACATCAAAATTCAGAAAACCGGCAAGAACTATCTCGATTTTCAACTATCCACCTATCTTGGATTTCTGATCGGCAAAGAAAATGTCCAACATATTTATATCATTACCAAAGACACCGGCTACGACAGCGTCATTGACTTTTGGGCCAGCCGCTCATACACGATTCAGCGGGTCACTTCCATCTATGAGGTCTTTCATAAACCGTTGCCCGTTCCGAAATCAGCGACATCACAAACTTCTGTGAAGACTGCATCCGCAAAGACAACGACTAAGGCGACCACATCGAAATCTCCTTCCGATCTTCCAGAAAACTGGCGAAAAAAAGTGCGAGCCGCGGTCAAATCCGACAAACTCGCACCAAGTAGTTATTCTATTGTTTACAAAGCCATTGCAACCAGCAAGACAAAAATTGAGCTGAACAATCGTTTTGTCAAAGCCTTTCAACCCCCCAAAGGCAGTAACATTTATAACCATGTCAAAGAAATCTACGAACAATACATGAAATCTCTGACTTAATTGTTGATCTGCTGCTGAAGCTTTCTCAGTACACCCGTTTTCTGCATCGTCATCGTAATGACCATCGCCATTATCGTGCCACCGACGGTACTGATTAAAAACGGCACAACAAATGTAAACAGCGCAGCCGTCTGATTCCCCATCAGCACTGCCGCAATCGGGTAAGACAGCATCCCGCCAATTATACCGGTACCTATGACTTCACCGACATAGGCTGCCGGTAATTTCTTTATCCATCGATACAACAGACCAGACAGCAACGCACCACACATACTTCCCGGGAAAGCCAGCAATGTGCCCAGACCCAGAATATTACGAATCAATGCAGCAAGAAAGGCCGCTGCCAGGCCATACCATGGTCCTAACAAAACTGCGCACATGACATTCACCAAATGCTGGATGGGTGAGCATCTCGATCCCAATACCGGAAATGAAAATAAACTTCCTGCAACAGCAATGGCCGCAAAAAAAGCAGTCAGTGTCAACTTTTTAATATTCATAATGCATGTCCTCACTTTAGTATATATAAAGTTTATTATACTGTTGTTGCCATGATTTGTAAATGCCACTCACATTATTTTGTGAAGTATATACTCTTCCGCAATATCGTTGCGGATATGCTTAATTTAACTGGTCATGCTTTCTTTTATCGCAAAATACATGTCTTCTACAGCCATGAACCTGTTATCTGGTTTTGCATCAATCGCACGCCGTGCTATTTTTTCTAATTCATATGCTTTTTCCATCTCACCATTTTCTACAATTAATGATGGATGCGTGTTTATTTCACTATAGGCATAAATTGATGCTGGCGGAATTTTTTCCCCCTGAAAACGTTTATTCATTGCCTGATTTCTTTCATTTGGAAGATACGGTACAGGATATCTCTCCAAAAAAGGTATCCTGTTATCATTAAGCAACTTATAAAGCAACATTCCCACCGCATACATATCATCTTCATACGAAAAGCATTTCCCTTTATAAACTTCAGGAGACATATATGTTAATGTCCCCGGTCGTCCTTTAACTTCTGTTTCCCTATCCCGGTAATAAGAAATCCCAAAATCTCCAAGCTTATATCTTTTAGATTTTTCATCATAAAAAATATTTTCAGGTTTAATATCTCGATGAATAATGCCTTCTTGCTTTAATATCATAAGTGCATTGCACATATCCACACCAAGTTTATAAAGTTCGTCAACAGTAATTCCCTCAGCCACAAGTTTTTTCTTAAACGGCGTTAATTTTTCCATTCGAATAAACAGCATCCAGCCAAAATCCTTTGTATCTCTTTTTTTATTTACTTGACAGGCTTGATAATCATGAAACTTAACAAATTCATCATACGCAAAAAGATGTCGCATCATCAAAACTTCTTCTAACGCCCGTTCTTTCATTCCTTCATAATATAGCAATGCACCTTTTTCGTCTAATCCCTGCAATCGAGCCTCAATAAGGCCTCCTGATGATTCAGGTGGCACAAGAACTTCTTTGAGCACCTGACCTGTTGGCTTACCATTTGATAAAAGTTCCCACACATTTCCGAAAGAACCTTGTCCGATCAATTCACCTGTTTCAAATTCTTTCCATATGGGGCCATATTTCCTATAAAAAGATTCCATCCTAACCTCATTCATCCGCTAATTTTTGCAAAGCCATTATATTTTGAATAAACCTGACTTCTTGTTCAGGTGTTAATTCTAAACGTCCACGTTTATATAATTCATACTTAAACTCTGCATTACATAAAAACTGCATTTTCATCATCTTACAATGATCTTCAGGCATATGATAAACATTTGAAAACGCACCATAATTAATCCCGTAACACGTCGGACAATACCCAACAACAGGACAATTTCTGCACTTTTCGTCCAACTCTGCAAGCTTCAAAGGGCAGGTAAAATCTAACTTTTGCGAAGCTACTGCCTTTTCCTTGCCAATGCAAAGCGGGGCAAAGGCATGGCATGGATAATGTTCTCCATTCACATCATATGACCGCATCATCGGTCCAACACCGCAAAATCTTCGCGGCGATTGTGTTTCTGGTTCCAAATCAAGGATTGGAAGATTTAATGTATTCGCCGGCTTATATTCTGGGTGTTCATAATAAAACTTCATCAATTTATCCAACTGCTGTTTCAAAATTACAGGACTATCTTCATCCCATTTTACGCCATGTCCCATATTAGCAGATACTTCAAATCCTTTTTGATGTAAATAAATTGCCCCTTCTGCTAAATGATGTAATGTTTTTTCTGTTATCGTCATCTTAGCAAAAGGATAATGCGCTGCAAAAAAGTCCAAATCAATCTTATCAAAAGAATTAGAGCGATTATGATTATGCATTTCTCGTGTTCCATCTACACTGATATAAACCTCAATTGAATCATCGTTTTCTATCAACCATTGCTGAACGTCTTCATGTACCATTGTTCCATTGGTTGTTGTAAATGCAAACCATTTCTTCGACCACGTGTGCATCTTTAAATACTCATGGATTTTTTTAATTTTTTCAAATTCAAGATACGGTTCTCCTCCAAAATAGTAAATACACACAAAATTAGAGCCATCATCCATGGTCATCTCTTTATCTATAATCTGTAATGCAGTTTCCAAACTCATGGTCTCTGCTTCTTTATTATGCTCATAACAATACACACACGACAAATTACATGAATTCGTCAATGTCAATATTATTACTTTTGTATCTGGTCGATTCATATATAAATCAAGATTTTTTCTCATTCGTACATACCCCATTTTTATATCTTTTGGATTTCTGAAACACAATCGTATTCTTAATCTTAATAAGCCCCTTACCTATTTTATCAATATAGTAAGGGGCCCGGCTCATACGATTGTGCTTAAATAATTAATCCCATGCCATACATGAACTGCTTGCACAACCGCTCATATTGAGTTCTCCTGAAAGCTTTTCTGTTGCTTTTACACCTGCAACAGTAAGTTCTTCAAGTCTAGCCTGTAACTCATTCATAGCCTCTTTACTTAATTTTGCTTCCATCATCGTCCTGTTCCTCCTTCATGTATTTTAAAGATAAGCTTTTGCTTATGTCTTTAACAAAAAAAGCCCTGTCCTATTCTGTAAAATACAGATTACAGCTTTCTTCATTATCGCTGTCATACGCCAACGCAAATCCGGCAAATATCCAGTTATGATTTTTACTGTGCCATTGTTCTACATTCTTCAACTTCATTGCTACTTCTTCGCTTAAGATATCACAAAGACCTTCATAGGGATTAGACGTATTTTTAACATATATTTTATATTTTTCCTTTTTTTCCCACAAATCTAACCCAAACATCCATAAATTTCCATCATATCTTTGCAGATACCGTTCAATCTTTGTTGCCAGCGTTCCAAAGTATGGATCATTCAGATTTTTCAAATACAACAGATATTTTTCATCCATATATCCCTTGTTCTTAGGCATATCAAGATTTTCCTCACACCATCTTGTTAAAAAATAAAATTTAATAGAATCTACTTTTTTATTTTTTTCGCACCATCCAATATGGGAATTAGCCGCATATTGATACCCATTTTTTGATGTGACAGGTATTCTAGCCAACTGCTCTACAAGTGTTTTTTCCCTGTTCCCAAACGGTGCCTTGGTCATCATACAGTTATACAGTTCCTTTATATTTTCATCTGAGCGATTTTTTAATGTTATATCAAAACATATCTGCCCTTTATTTACTGTATCTTCAACATCTTCATAATGACGAATCATTTCTTTGCTTTCCAAAAACTCAACCAGAAAATGCTGCTGCCTTTTTTCGGCTGCTGCCCTGTTATACAATTTGAATTTTATAGCTTCTTCTTTCTTTTCTGTTATACTCACTCCTAAGAAATCTATACAGTTTCTGTCGTATGGCGCAATAAATCGATTTATTTCTTTCTCACAATCAAAATTTCCCATACAATCACCTCTTTTCTCACTAGTAAGTATAAAGAAAAAATTACATGAAAACAACCTGTGACAAAATATGTGTCGATTATTCTCTATCTTTTGTCACAGATTGCTTCCGTTGTCATTGCATATCTTTATCCATTTTCAACATGTTGTTACAGCTATCTAATAATTCCGGTATAATCCTGCGGTATCATTGTATTTTCTATGGTATTGCTGCTCAAATCATGATACATATGGTTGTCCAGTGAGGCAATCCATATCGTATTGCTGTCCTCCTCAAAAAGATTCTTGGCTGTATAGAGCATTTCCCCGCTATACACATCATCAGCAGATACATAGATTCCAATGGAATCATCCCCAAAATACTGCGGCAATTCCGTCTTATGTACCAGTCCGGTGGTTTCCTCGAGATTCCCATAAAAATCCTCCAGCATCCCTATGAAAGCTTCCGGATAACTGTCCGATTCATACGGTGCCCCGGCTGTCTCCTCATAATCAGTCTCAGCCTGATCAGTGTCCTGACCATAATCCCACAACCCGACCACTTGATTTATTTCATTGAGCTTCAAAGTTCCTGACTGCACAGAAGCGGTTCCATCACTGCCCATCCTGAAGCTCCAGTAATTTTCAAGGGTAATTCGAGGCATCATCACCTGCTCATACTCCAACTGTACAATCGACTCATCTCCACCGCCATTGCCCCGCTGAAAAGCATAAAGATAAATCCGGCACATACCATCCTTCTTCTCTGCAAAAACAGAAAATCTGTTGTTCTGACAGGTTCGGCACAGCCAGTCAATATCAAACTGGGCGCCTGTGGCCAGCTCGACGGCTCCGTCATAATTTTCAAATACTTCCAGATACAGCTTTTTATTCTCCTCTTTCTCAAAACGCACCACAAGCAGTTCATCCTCACCGTCTCTGTCAAAATCTTCTATCAGTGCACTTAAAATGCCATCCGCAGGAGAATCATCCCCCTTTGACCAGGTCGGCAGTGAATTGTCCAGCTTCCAGGAATCCGTTGACATAATGCCATACTGAGGAATTAAGGTGTTTTTGAGATACTCCGGCAAAGCAACCGCTGTCCTTTCTTCTGCTTCTTTAATTTTCATTGCTCTCATTGCATTTCCTATAGAGAGCCCCACAGGCGTTTGCGACAAATGTTCCGGTCGAAGTTCCATATTTCTGCCTGATCGACTATAGGTAATATCCAGCGTTTGCCCATTCTGCAGCAGATAATCCTTCACCTGATCCACGGTAAGCATTGGCTCTTCCTGCCACAGCAGAGCGGCTGAAGCCGTAACCATCGGTGCCGCCATTGATGTTCCGCTCATTTTACCGTATTTTTTCTTATTTTCTTCACCTAATGTACTGTATATCTCTCTGCCCGGCGCATAAATGTCTACATTATTCCCATAATTAAAGCCCGTATCTACATGGTGGCCTTTTCTGTCCAGTTTCATACTGCCGACAATCATAATGTGATCCCGTATGTCTTCATACGTATAACCCGCTCCATGCTCATTCCAAAAATCACTGTCTTCTAATAAACACATACTGGCAAAATAGCCATTATAGCAGCTGTCAACACCTATCTCGCCTTCATTATTCACCCCATTTCCGGCGCTCTGAACAAAAAGAAATTGTGTATATCCTTTTTCAAGCATACCGATGATCATGTTCGCTGTCAATTTGGCCGTCTGTTCAGATTCTGTTCGAAGTTCATTCAAATCCGCATCACTTGGCACCAAAAATCCCCAGGAATTGTTAACAACCTTCGCTCCCCTTGCAATCATCTCTTCTTCCATGGCCACATATTCACCTGAAGATAAGGCATTATTTACCCCATTTTCCAGACGCCAGGAGGCCACCAGCAGCTGTGCATCATCTGCAACACCACGAATACCTATATTGTTATTAACAGCCCCGATAATTCCGGTGACATGGGTTCCATGATCCCCGTATGTTGAATACCACTCATTCTTCACGGACAATACATGATTCCAATTGACAACATCTCTGTCCTCTCCCGAGCTTGTCTTTAATATCGTACTTGTCTGCCCCTGAAGGTCCTCATGCCTAAAGTTAAAACCGCTGTCAATAATCCCCACTTTTACATGGTCTGTCACCGAACTTTTCAGCCCCCATGCCGTATACGCACCGATGCACTCTGCCCACCAGTTATTGCCGCCGGGTTTGCCTTCATCATATTTGCAGCCCTTTGAATTTTGCTTTTTGCTCCATGGATTTGTATCCGTTTCATCCACATTTTCACATATATCGACCGGATAATCGCAATCTGCATACCGAACCAGTTCATTCTCCATCAGCATTTCTGCTGCCTGCTGAATCTTGTCAAAACCGGATTCCGGCAATTCAATCTGCACATAATCCACCGCACCTCTGATTTGTCCTGTAAGCGTTCCATTCACGGAGTCAACCAACGCCTGCAATTCATCTTCCGATGGTTCTCTGCACAAAAATGCCGTCACCATGCGGTCATAATATTTTGCTCCGGAAGTCTCTTCCTGACAGATTCTATCCGCAGACGGCCGCATTATATAATCATTATCCTCGTATGTTATAACAATATCTTGACTATTCTCGACCGGTTCCTTGCTTTTTCCCGAAAAAAAAATTGCAGCCAGCATCCCTGCTCCCAGAACAATCACAGCCATACAAAGCGCAATAGCCCCCATTGGCTTTTTCTTATTCAACGGCAGCACCGCATACACGGTATGATGATCTCTAATGACTTGTTTATATTTCTTTTCAAACTGACGCTGAATTTCTTCCACCTTCGGCTCTCTCCGGGGGCGAATGATCATATCCTCTTCCCCTGCTTCACCTTTACGCTGTACCAGTGCCTTTGGATAACATTCCGCTAATCGGACCTGCTTTTTCTCCACCAGGTCATAAGCCAGATAAACCAGCTGATTCTCCTGTTCCTCCAGAAACTCCTGTATCAGATACCGTCCTCCGACAATGGCCTGCGGCGGCAAACTATATTTCGGCCGATGCATATTATTTTCCATAATTTTTCCCTCACTTTACACTGCTTTATCATCCGCAAAAAAACGCATTTTCTCTGCCTCATTATCTGCCAAAAACCTTTTCTGCCATCCCCCGGATGCATCCTTTGCGGTCTTACTTCCAGTATAAAAAAATTATGAATGCCGGGCAATCTGTGACAAAATATGTGCCCGATTTTTGCGTTCTTTTGTCACAAGACCGACCTCAATGCTGTGTTAAAATAGAACTGCATAAAAGTCTCAATGCATTTCATTTTGAAAGTTAGCGCTGACAATCACGCTGAAATAGACAAAACCATATACCAGACACGGAGGTATTTTCTATGGTCGATATTGATAAACTCTGTCCCGGATGCATGCAGCACCTGAAGGATTCAAATACAACCTGCCCGCACTGCGGTTATCCTGAAAAACGCCTGACTGTCAAAGACAGTCTCCCTGTATTTTCCATCCTTGCGGGCAAATATCTGCTGGGCGCTCCTCTTGGAAAAGGCGGTTTCGGCATCACTTATATTGCCATGCATCTGCCCGATGAAAAAATCGTGGCGATTAAAGAATTTTTTCCGGCCAACCTGGCTGTTCGTGACACCGATAATGAAACTGTGGTGCCTGCTGATGATACAAAAGCCGTCTATTACCGCACTGGCATGAAAAGTTTTTCTGAGGAAGGACGTATCCTGTATTTGCTCTCCGATATAGAACATGTTGTTCATGTTGCGGAACAAATTCAGGCCAACAACACAACTTATCTGGTCATGGAATATGTGCCCGGCATTTCATTGAAGAAATACATGAAACAGCAGCAAAAGCTTTTTTCAGAGCAGGAAACACTGACTCTGATGCAGCCGATTCTTATTGCCCTGCAGGCCATGCATCAAAAAGGCATTCTGCATCGTGATATCAGTCCCGAAAACCTGATGTTATCACCAGATAACACCCTGACGCTGATTGACTTCGGTGCAGCTCGGACTTTTTCCCGCAGCGATGATGACAATCTGACAGTTATTCTAAAACGCGGCTATGCCCCGGAAGAACAATATCATTCCAACAGCCGTCAGGGCCCATGGACTGATTTATATGCCGTATGTGCTGTCATGTATCAGATGCTGACAGGGATTCTGCCGCAGGAGGCCTCGGCCCGTGCCGAAGAAGACCATCTGACACCGATCAGCCGTATCGAAGGACTGTCCCTCAGCCCTTCCACTTGTGCTGCCCTGGAAAAAGGTCTGCAGATGGACTCGATGGAGAGATATCCGGATATCGGAGCACTGATGAAAGTGCTTTATCCGGCGAAAAAGGAGGCGGCTCGGGAAATAACAGATAACTCTCCCAAAGAAACACATGAAATGGATGCTTCAGAGAAAAATGCCGAACTGCCAAAACAATCTGAGTCAGCCAACGCACCATCATCGTCCATCAATACACATACTCATACATATGACCAGGTATCCGCGCCTGTTCCTGATTCCACTGTGAGCGAAAAAGAGCCTCCAAAGAAAAAATCCCGGAAACGTCGTTATATCGCCATCGGCCTCATCGCCGCTTTATGTTTTGACCTTGTTTTCGGCGGCCCGCTTTTTTATCATATACGAGGATACCGGTATCCATGGTTTATCCGGCCCTTCAGCAGTTCTATCGATACACCGGAAGGTTATGCAATGAATGATGCTTTAAAACTGAACGACCGTGAATTGCTGTTGTCCAGCATCCGGGAAGTCAATGATATGTGGGACAAAGTTATCAACCATCCGGACGAATACAGTGATAAGATTTACACCAAATCCTATATCAAACAGCTGCCTAAATGGTGTAAAAAGTTAAGTGAAAACTGGGACAATTTTGGTTTTGACCTTACTTCCTCTTATAATACTGAATCTAATGTATCCGCGAATCAATCCCAGCAGGAAGCCGCCGATATAGGCATACTGATTGCCCATACTGTTATCTCGGCTGATTTGGATTACATTGATTCTGATGAAGCATGTACTGCCATTAGTGCACTCTTTGATACAGCCTATTCCAGTGGTGCAGCTTATGCATCAGAAAACGGGTATGCCGATTACACCACATTTGCCGGATTTATTCCTGTTCATCTGCTTTACTCCATGCCGCTTATATCGGAGCAATTTGAGGATGTAGAATCCATCTACGCTATGGATGATTCAAAAACGACCCTTCACAATGCTATACAGCACTTTTTTGATATGCACCAGGATGCGGTGGCTGAATTTTCTGTCTGGATAGATTTTTCTTCGGAAGATAATGCCAAAGACGATTTCCTGCAGCAGATGAAACTCTACATAGATGAAAATAATATTTCATGGCAATCAGAAACATCTGACACAGATATTTCTGAGTCCGTTTCCTCTGCAAATATAACTTCTGATACAACCGCTGAATCAACCAGAATCACAGCGATCCAGGAAAATATAGAAAATGCAGTCGCTTCGAAAGACCATGAAAAACTATTAGACAATCTAAATGAAACCTATGACATTTGGAAAACAATGCTTTCCAATCCTTCTGCATATAATGAACTGTTGTCTTCTTACAGTAACTTACTAACCGCCTGGTGCGATCATACTGCCGAACAGATAAGTAACTCTGATTTTCTTCTGTCTACTTTTCTTATGACAGATTACGACAGCACCAGCAAAGAAGCATTATCTGGCGAAATTATCGCTGTCAGTCGTTTGCTGAGCATTATCGGCGTTTCAAGTGACACGGCATATATAGATTATGAATTTTCCTGCGCTACAATATCCGGTCTGTTGACAACTACTTACGAAACTATCTATAACAACGCACAAGAATCCGGTGAAAACAATCTGAATAATGAGTCCACTGTATATGCCGCAGCAAAGGCTGTCAAAATGCTGTATACCAATGCTGTTTACTATTCCTCTTTTGCAGATTCTTCAGACCATTATCTGGAAACACTGCACCAATCATTATACAGATTTTTTAAATCTACACCTGAAAGTGTCACCCGGTTAATTACCTATGAATCTTCTTCCGATGAATCTGCTGAAGATGAAGACTTCTATCAGCAGCTGCAATTGTTTGTAAATGATTCAGACAGTACCGTTTAAAGTCCTGCATACCTGACATAAGAATATCCCATGCAGATCCGGCTTTCACAGCCCCATCTGCATGGGATATTCTTCTCTTGTCTCTTATTCACTTGCTTTTTTTTCAATGAAATCCTCTAACGGAATCGGAACTCCGGCCCCTGCTGTCCAAGCCGTACCCCATCACCAATTTTCACAGGCACAAAAGTGCCTTTCGGCAGCCGTGCACCATTTAATAAATATGTACCGTTTGTGGATAAGTCCTGCACGTACATGCCGTCCCTTCGGTATTGTATCAGGCAATGCACTCTGCTGATACCGCTTTGATTCAGAATCACCCGGCACAGCTGCGGATTTCTGCCGATAGCCAGCTGCAGAATGTCTTTCATATCAAAGGACGCACCATTAAATTCTCCGCCATAACAGTCCACATAACGCGCTATACCTACCGCTGCCTGATTTACAGTGGCCATTGGCTGAGGCTGTGCTGAAACAGTCTTCACCTGTACCGCTGCCGACTGCACAGGAATCACCTGCTCCTGACCTGTCGGCAAAGCCGCTGCATTCTGTGTCGGCAGTGCTGTCTCATCCTGCTGCTTTTCTGCTTTCTTAAGTCTCCATGGTTTTCCGGCCTTTTTGCCCTCAACCGCATAGCCTGTTGTCTCTGCGGCGCTGTTTTTCTTCTCTGCACGTACTTCTTTGATACCCTTTACCACCCCCGGTATCCAGGCAAAGCAAACGGCGGCAGAAATCAAAAACATCGAGAATATTAACCCTCGGATAATACCTTCTTTTCTTCCGGTGCAAATCCACCAGAGAAAGCCTGCATCCAGTACATGTCCGCTATAATGCAGTGCACCGGCCGCCCAGCCCAGCAGCCAGCGCATACCAAAAGCATAGCCAAAGCCATAAAGAGCACCGCCAAATCCCGCAATCAATATGCCTCCAATCACTTCTATGATGTTGCTGCTTTCAACAAAAATCATCAGAACCATAATGATTTCCACAAGAATCATTCCGATGAGGGCGCCTCTTTTTCCCCGCTGCACAGCTGTCAGTGGTTGTTTTTCTTTTGCCATTATCTGTTCACCCCATTCTTCTCTGATGCATCATCCCATGAAAACTTCTCTCCGCAAAGAGGAATCAGCATCAGCTCTGTATTGCCAAGGGTCAGCACATCGTACGCCTTTAACTTCTGACTGGTCACAACCACTTCCCCGTTCAGATAACATAATTCTCTCGCATCCCCTGCCGCTACAATGAAAGCACGACTTTTCGGGTCATAAACAACTGCTGCATGGCGAAGCCGCGACACGCTCTGGTCTGCGCCCAATACAATATCCATATTGGCTGCACGGCCGATAAAATTGCGTCCGCTTTTCAGCTTAAAACTCTCTCCTCTGTAAGCGCCCCTGATGCAGACCAGCCAGCCCACCACAGGTTCAACTCCTATGACCTGGGCATAATAACCAACGGTGCAGTTTTCATCCTCTTCCGGTTCTTCCCAACCACTCACTGCCGTGTTGACAAAAGCTGTTCTTCTCTTTGCAGAAGTCGGAACTGCCGCCGACGTTTGCCCCGATGCTGCCTGCTGCGCTGCACCGGATGTCTGAACAGATACCGACTGCTGTACTGCTCCGGCTGATGATGATTCTGTTGATGGCGCTCCTGTTGAAAAATCTTCCATCGTCACATTCAGTGCTTCTGTAACAGCTTCCGCCTCATCCTGCGGTACACAATACGGGCAAGAAGCATATTTATCCGCATCATAAAAATGGCCCTTCGGGCATGTACTTAATTTCATGTCTTTATATCTCCTTTTTCGTTTTCTTCATTTACTTCTCTTATTTTCTCTTCATTTTCTTCCGGACTGTATCTGACCAGAATCAATGTTGTATTATCCATCCCACGGGGCTGATTCCGAATAACTGCCTCCGCCAGCTGGGAAGCATAGGTTTCATAATCCCCTGAAAGATTTTCCAGACATTGTGCCAGATTCTCCTCCGGGCACTGCCTGTAAAAACCATCGCTGCAAAGAACTATCTGGTCCTCTGCCTCCAGTTCCAATCCTTCCATAGATACATCCATATATTTCAGACCATTCATGCCAATATAGCTGACCAGAGCTTCTCCCCGGGAAAGTTCCGCTTCATATTGCTCCGATGTAATGGTTCCAGCCTGCTTTCTTTTATCCAGCAGCATTTTATAATTATGGGGTGTCGTCAGGCACCGTGTCTGATGACCGCGCACCAGATAAATTTTGCTGTCCCCCACCGAAATCCAATGCATACAGTTCTCTTTTATCCAGACTGCCGCAAGGGTTGTCCCGGCACCTATCGGTACCCCTTCCGCATCTGCAATACCGGCCACAGATACATCTATTTCCGAAGCTGTACGCACAAAAAAATCTGCCGGCTGTGCATCACCGCGTTTTTCAAACGCATCAACCATCCCTGCACAAGCTGTATAACTGGCCAATTCACCGCCTCCAAGGCCTCCCATACCGTCACAGACGACCGCCAGAAACCCTTTATCCGGCAGGCTGGTATAACACAGGCTGTCCTGCTGATTTCTCCTGCTTCCGATCAGACTGGCCGCCGAAACCTGCAGTTCCTTCGGCTGATATTGTTCCTGTCCGAGATATACATTTTCTGTCATCATTTCAGTATCGGATTCTGCAACAGATACATCCCGACTTTGAACATTCACTGTTTCCGAGCTTTTTTCAGATGTATCCACTGATCGCTGCGTCCTTTTTCTGCCAAACAATTTCATGTCACCACCTCCGGTCTCTCTTCCTGCTACAAGTATAAAAAAAATTATGCTCCGGAACAATCTGTGACAAAATATGTGCTGATTATTTTCTGCTTTTTGTCACAGATTGCTTCCACAGAATATGCTAAAATAATTTTATAGAATATGCCTTTCAGGAAAAAGGAGACACAATTTTATGTCAAAATTCAGTATTTATCTAAAAGATCTCATAGAGGACAGTGGTGAATCTATCTCATTTATCGCCCGTAGTATTGAAGCCGAACGCACCTCTATACATAAAGCGCTGACAGATGAGCGCATTTTATCTTATAAAGTTGTACAGGCACTGGCCCGTCATTTTAATCTGCCTGTGGATAAGAAGAAAGAATTTTTCAGACTGTATGATATTCTGCTGCAGGGCGAGGAATCTTATGAAAACCGCCAGGCCGTCTGCAGTCTGTTGAATGCCCTTTCCTCAATTCGTTTTTCAATGCTGCCCCCGCCACAGGTAGACAGCATTGAATTGGCAAACCGATTAATTAAGGGCGAATATGCCGTCCGGAATGCGATTCGGAATGTTTTAATTTATGAAGCGACACATACTGATAAAGCGAACTTTTCTATGTATGTGCCTGAGAAACTGGATCTGACCATGGAATTGATGGAGTTATGGCTTGCTCAATGTGACTATTCCGTAGACGCACTGCTATGTTTTTATTCCAACCATACCTCCGGGTCAAAGAATATTCAGCTGCTGCGTTCTGTTATTCCTCTGTGTCTGGCATCCCGGGGCAGCTATCGGCCGTATTATTTCTGCGAAACGCCAAAAGCCGCCGCCTTGTCGCCTATGAGCTATTACATCATTACGCCGCATTACCTGATTCAGCTTTCTGAAGATCTATCCATGGCACAAATCCGCGACGATACAGAATTAATTGAATTCTATCAGGGATTTTTCCGTAATCTGCTGGAATGCTGCGATCCGTTGGTACGCTGTAATTCCAATATACTGGAAGTACTTCAGGAATATATCAGCAACACATCGCCGGATTCTCTGCAGATCATGATGCCGCAGCCATGCACAGGCCGCTATATTACACCGGAGGTCATCCGCAAATACATGCATAATGGTCCCATGCCGTATAAAGAAATGTATAACCTTGTGGAACATCATTTTTCGGTCCTTCAGCAAATCAACGGCACCTACCAGACTGTTTTTACCGAAAAAGGGCTACAGGATCTCATTACAACCCGTACCATGATGGATTTGCCGCCGCAGTATGTTCCGCCATTGGAAAATCAGGATATTCGCCAGATGCTCCGATATCTTTATGATGAAATTGACAGAGGTTCCGTTCAGGGTATGCTTGTACGTCCTACCAGCCTTCAGCTGCCGGATTACCTCTCCATCTATGTTCATCCGAAAACAGGACTGCATATTTACACAACCAATGCTTTTGTATATGGTGCCTATTGCTGTAATATTCATATCGCCGAAGCATCCATCTGCCGTATTTTTTATGGTTTTATGCAGTCACTTGCTGGAAGCAATCTGGTCTATTCCAAAGCTGACACCTTGCAGTTGTTGGCACAGCATATTGCAGAAATGGAGGTATAGCATCCATGAAAGATACCTATTCCCGAGGCTACAAAGCAGCCGCACTGGTACTTCTGCTTATAGAACTGGCTGTCCTGTGCCTGCCTGTTTTTGGCGGGTCCACAGCTTTTCTGCTGCTCAAAGGATTCTGGCAGCACGGAAATAAATTACAGCATATAGCCGCTCCGCTGCTGCTTCTGATATGCCCGGCCATCAGTCTGTTTTTACTTTTAAAAATACAAACATCACGTACTGCTGATACAACTGATAAGTTTGTCGAAGATCTTTTGCCTCACAATGAAAACACACCCGCCGACTGCGGCACACTTTTCTTTCTGTCCGGCCCTTTGACAAACCAAAGTTTTTCCCTCCCGGCTTACACCAATGTTTTTCTCGGAAGAAGCAGTCAGCTGTGTCAGATCGTGGTGAACACTGCTGATATCAGCAGAAAACACATCTGTCTTTGCTATCATGCCGCCCAACATACTTTTGTCATCACAGATTACTCTGCCAACGGCACTTACAACACGGATGGAGAACGGCTCATTGCCAATACCAGCATCGAAGTGCCGGACGGAAGTGTGTTTTATATCGGGAATAAACAGACTTCTTTCAGACTTTCTGCATAAATAAAACAATAACAGCTGGAATGTATTGAACTGAATGGTCCAATACATTCCGGCTGCTTTATCTTTTTGCTTGTATATGTGACATTTTCAGAGTTTTAATTGGCAACTTTCTGCTCTAAAGCAAGTCCAATTAATCGATCTGTCTGATCTGCCATGAACAACGGAATATTCAGCATATCATCATCCAATTTTAGATTATCCAGAGAAAAACGCACACGAAGCTTTACTTTATCCGGGAAAATCTCCTTAAATTTCTTCAGACTCTTGCTGGATATATTAGCTTCAGATTTAACCTCAACAGGAAAAATATCATTTTCTCGCTGAATCAGGAAATCCACTTCATAAGGAGGATTACTCTGTGACCAATAACGCGGCGTCACTTCAAATTGTGTAATTAAAGTTTGAAGTACAAAATTCTCCGTTAATGCCCCTTTGAACTCCGTGAACAAACGATTTCCGTCACCAAAAGCTGTAGGCGCTAACTTTGCCAGACGCCGAAGCAGACCAACATCTACAAGATAAATCTTAAAGGCTGACAGATCATCGTAAGCTGCCACAGGAAGACCAGGCGCAGAACTACGGTAAATTTTATGAACAAGCCGAGCATCAACCAACCACTGTAATGCATCCTCATATTCACGAGCCCTTGCCCCTTCTTTGACAACTTTGTAAAGAAATTTCTTATTCTCTCGTGCCAACTGCGAAGGAATAGACTTCCAAATCATAGAGATTTTTGGAAATTCCTTGATATCCGGGTGCTTTGCGAAATCACGCTCATAGGCACTAATGATATTTGACAAAGCTTCCTGCATAGCAGATACATCTCGTGCTTCCGTCCACATCAGAACAGATTCTGGCATACCGCCTGTAATGTAATACATCTTTAATTTCTCATACAAAGGATTAAAGAATGCATCAGGAATCGGCTCAATGGCATCTACACTTTCCAGATATACAGCAAGGTTTTCGTCACCATTAGCAATTAAAAACTCCGAAAAAGTCATAGGATTAATTTGCATAAAGTTAACTTTGCCAACAGGAAAAGATGAAGGCTTTGCCAAAGCAATGCCTAAAAGTGAACCTGCACAGGCAATGTGATACTGCGGAGCATTCTCACAGAAATATTTCATAGAATTAATAACCTTCGGACAGTCCTGCACCTCATCAAAGATAATAAGTGTCTTTTCTGGCACGATCTTCTGACCACTTGCCAGCATCAAATTCTGTAAGATACGGCTAACATCCTTAGTCGTCTCAAAGAACTGTTTATATTCTTCATTTTCATCAAAGTTAAAATATGCCGTGTTCTCATAATAGCGTCTTCCAAACTCCTTCAGAATCCATGTCTTTCCCACCTGTCTTACACCTTTCAGAATCAAAGGTTTACGATAGGGAGAGTTCTTCCACTCCAGTAATTCTTTTAAAATAAACCGTTCCATGCGCTCACCTCTCACATAATTATTATTGTTTTAGTGTATTACAATCACATTATTATTAATATTTTAGTGTACAGTAATCACATTATTATTATATTTTGAAGTCAAAAAAAATACAACCTTTATTATAAAATTATATTTCTCTTCTAAAAACATATGCAGACAAAAATACCTTCTGATGGTCACTGCCTCATATGACTATCAAAAGGTATTTTTATCTTACTTTGTAAGATTCTCTCCATGCAGTTTGTATTCCAGCTACAATAAGTAACCTTAACTTTTTCACGCGTAGTAGACAAATAGTAGACAAACCTCAAAAAAGCCCCTTTTTTACACATTTTTCAAAACGCAAAAAAAGCCGGAAACCCTCAATTCTCCAGAGTTTCCGGCTTGAAGCTAACAGCGGGAATCGAACCCGCGACCTACGCATTACGAGTGCGTCGCTCTACCGACTGAGCCATGTTAGCCTACCTGTTCCATTATATCATTTATTTTGAAAATGGCAACAGTTATTTTTTTATTATTTCCACAATATTTTACCATCGTCCGGAACCGGATGTATTTGCTACATCTGTTCCAGAATATAGGCTTTCACATATTCCAATTTGCAGGTTTTCCAGGCACCCTTTGCTTCTTCCTGGGCAATCGGATAGATAATCTGGAAATCCAGAGCCTCACCCGGCACACGGCCGCTGCGCTTCTCTTCATAGAAATGTGCTTTCCACTGTTCTTCCGTGGCATCCTTGAACTTATCCGGATAAAGGAAAAGCTGCTGCCGCTTTGTTGCCGCCAGAAACATCTTCGCCGCCAATGGTTCCAACTTATTGTAGTCATTCTCCTGAATATCTGCAAAAATTCTCGGAAGCGGAGCAGACTCTATATGCTCATTTTCCCGGTTGATCTTCAAGCCAAAGGCCTCAAATGAATAGCTGTCCTCTGTAAAATGCAGTTTCAGCAAAATGCCCTTTTCCGTATTAAACTGTGCCCGCTGATAATCTGTATCAAAGATAAAATTACCTAAAGAATAAAAAATCATCTTATCCCCGACGGTCTCATAGTTCATCGGCACATGCGGATGATGGCAGACAACCAGATCTGCCCCCATCTCCAGATACGCATGATAACGCTCTCTTGTATACGGAGACGGAATTGCTGTAAATTCCTCACCGCCATGGGCTACAACCACACACCAGCGGCATTTTGTCTTGATCTCCTGAATGATGCTGCGAATGATTTCCATCTCGCTCCAACTAAGGCAGCCGCCCTTGTCTTCTCCGGCAGGTTTACAGCCGCGCTGATAGCCCACGGCAAAAAGGCCGATACCTCCGGCTTCATCCAGTATCAATGGTCTGGCCGCTTCTGTCATATTCATGCCGACACCAATGGTCTTTGCACCAAATTTCTTTGCTTCCTGAAGTGTCAGGGCCAACCCGTCCTGTCCGGCATCCATAATGTGATTGTTGCAGAGATTCCAGATATCTGCGTGAATATCTCTCAAAACCTTTTCTGCATCAGGATGGATTGTATGCATCAGACGCATCTCAGCTGCCTGTGTCAGTGTCGCCGTATTGTCCACTAAGGGGCCTTCCACGTTAGCCACCACATGATCTGCACTGGTCAGAAATTCTGTAATCTCCGGAGCCAGAAGGGCTTCGTCCTCCCATTTCTTCTCCATATATTTATCAAAACCGATATCTCCTGTAAAGGCGATTGTTGTATTCTTTTTCAATTTCTTATACCGTTACTGAAAACTTATAAAAAGTTATAAACTTCCATGTTTCATTCCTACTTCA
>ERZ773103.1085-NODE-1085-length-30026-cov-7.836809_pt1 | contig 30026 bp, 21 predicted proteins | sample MGYA00511118_ERZ773103 | MGnify/ENA primary metagenome ERZ773103 (study PRJEB29015, sample SAMEA2737821) | human gut metagenome | biome: human gut; feature: human-associated habitat; material: faeces | place: China | collected 2012 ... | reverse complement strand
TAGGATTGTTTACTTCTATGTTTGCTGGTTCAACCGGTGTATTAGCTGTTTTATTCGGTAAAAAACGTAAAAGAAATAAGAACAATTAACAAAATGTATAATAACAATCAATAGCGACTAATGATTTTCATGTAAAAGGACACCAAACTATACGGTGTCCTTTTCAAATTCTTACGTCATATCAAGGCTCATTCAATCGTGGTAAATTCGTGGTAAAATGAGTGCTTTCCTATATTTCAAAATGCTTGAAAGTATAGTGTTTATGCGGATAATCAAAAATCAGATATAAAATTTAATAAAAAATCATTTTAATTTAAGAAACTTTAAGATTTAATTTGACAAATACTTAAGATATGTGAGATAAAATATCCGCCAGAGGTGAATAAGATTATGGATAAGATATCAATTATCGTTCCGTGCTGGAACGAGGAAGCGGCATTGCCGATATATTATAAAGAAATGAGCCGGATCATAGGTCAGATGGATACAGACGTTGAACTAATCTTTGTAGATGATGGCTCAGCAGATAAAACATTGGAGGAAATGAAGAAGCTTCACGAGATAGATGCCCGGTGCAGATACCTGTCATTTTCCAGAAATTTCGGAAAAGAGGCAGCAATCTATGCGGGACTTACACATGCAGAAGGAGATTATATTGCGGTGATGGATGTAGATCTTCAGGATCCGCCGTCACTTTTGCCGGAGATGTACCGGATATTAAAAGAAGAAGATTACGACAGCGTGGCAACGAGACGTTCCACCAGAGCAGGAGAACCGGTGATACGGTCGTTCCTGTCCAGACAGTTTTACCATTTTATCAACAAAATATCTAAGACAGAGATCGTAGATGGCGCAAGAGATTACCGCCTGATGAACCGTAAGATGGCAGATGCAGTATTACAGATGAGTGAGTACAACCGTTTTTCCAAAGGAATCTTTGGATGGGTAGGATTTAAGACCAAATGGCTGGATTTTGAAAATGTAGAGCGTTCTGCAGGTGAGACGAAGTGGTCAGTGTGGAAACTGTTCCGTTATTCATTAGAAGGAATCACCGGATTTTCAGTAGTACCATTAGCGCTTGCATCGGTACTGGGAATTCTGTTCTGTGGACTGTCGGCACTGGTGATCCTGGTAATTATTATCCGGACACTTGTATGGGGAGATCCGGTATCCGGATGGCCGTCCATGGCATGTATCGTGTTCATGGTCAGCGGTGTACAGCTATTGTGCCTTGGAATTCTTGGACAGTATCTGTCTAAGACTTATCTTGAGACTAAGCATCGTCCAATCTATCTGCTTCGGGAATCTAGTGAGGAAGGAGAGACGTATGCAGATCATAAAAGGTAAGAAAAAGATCCGTGGTGTGATCTATCTGCTGCTATGCATGCTGACCGTATTTGTCTGCTGGCTCTTTGTGGGACGAAATGGTGTGTTTGGGGCAAAGGTAGACTGGATCAGCCAGCATAGCGTGATTCCGGATTATTTCAGACAGCAGTTCTATGATACAGGAGAACTGTTTCCGGAGTTTGCAGCCAATCTTGGCGGTGGACAGAATATTTATAATTTTTCCTATTACGGTTTATATAGTCCGGTAATTCTGTTGTCCTATCTGCTGCCTTTTGTAAAAATGAGCGATTATATAATCGCAGTCAGCATTGCAGGGATCGCGGTATCTGTGTGCCTGCTGTATTACTGGCTTGGCAGACGCGGATTTCCGGAAGAGATAAGACTTGGCGTAGCACTGATGTATATGCTGGCAGGGCCTGTGATCTATCAGTCCTGTCATCAGGTGATGTTTGTCAACTATATGCCGTTCCTTTATATGTCACTGATCGGGGTCGATCGGTATTTTGATAAGAAACGATCGGATCTGTATCTGATCAGTGTATTTCTGATGATTATGACCAGCTTTTATTTCAGCATTGGCGGTATGCTGGCACTGGTGCTCTATGGTGTGTACCGGTATCTGGAAATCACACCAAAGTTCCGGGTACCTGTATTTTTGCGAGATGGAGTTCGCTTTGTGATGCCGATGCTTGCAGCTGTATGTATGAGTGGTATCCTGCTGGTGCCGACGGCAAGAGCCCTTTTTGGGAGAAAGCAGGAAGCAGCCGGCATGAAGATCGGGGAGCTTTTGATACCGCAGTTTCCGCCGCTTCGTGTAGCGTATGGAACTTATGGACTGGGACTTACCACTCTTGCAATTACCGTATTAATTGTCGGACTTACTTACCGAAGATGGAGTGAGCGTGTACTTGCCTGGGGCTGTATGCTGGTTATTAGCCTGCCGGTATTTGCATGGCTTCTGAATGGTGGATTATATATAAGAGATAAGGCTGTCATTCCATTTTTACCGCTGATTTGCTATCTGATCGCGTTATATCTTTGGAAGAATAAGAAACATGAGATTTCATTGCCGGTTAATCTGATTGCTGCAGTGCTTACGCTGGCAGTGATTATGTATGACTATTATGGAAGAAATGCAACGATTTCGTATGAAATGCAGTGGCAGTTGCTCATGTTGGATGGAGTGATCGCATTGATATCCGTTGCTGTATTTTGTTGGAAACGCAGGATAGCGGTACTGATCGTTCCACCATTGATCTGTCTGACACTGTTTGAAGGTGTGGCCAATGCGTACAGCAGTGAATTGATCAAACCCGCAGAGTATGCGAAAGTGACAGACAGCAGGATTGGAGATACCGTGAATGATATCCTGCAGCATGATTCTTCCTTTTATCGGATCGAACAGATGGGGAAAGACACAGAAAATGCCGCAGATCTGAATCGGGTCTGGTCATCCGGACAGTGGGTGTCATCCCTTTATTCTTCAGCGTATAATACGGAGTATCAGGATTTTCGCAAGGATACGTTTGAATTGGAACAGCCATACCGCAACAATCTGATGCAGAGTGTGGCGAAGAATCCATTATATCAGCGGTTCATGGGTGTAAAGTATCAGATCAGACAGAAAAAGGACGGAACACCGATCGTAACGGAAAATGCAGGCGTGGCACCAGTGGCCTATGCTACAGACCGTGTGATGGCGGAGGAAGAGTATCGGACACTTGCATTTCCATATAACCAGACTGCGCTGATGAATTACGCTGTAGTAAATGCAAACAGTACAGATAATGCGGAGGCAGATGCGGATGATCAGGGGTGCAAGAGTCTGTTTGAAGCTACGGCAGAAAAAAGTACATTTACGATTCCGGATATGAATACAAAACAGATGAAGATATCAACGGATGCAGATGGTAACATTGAGATTAAGGCAAAGAATAAAACTTCGGTAAATGTATCTGTGCCTGCGGAGACATCAGCATATAGTGAAGCGACAGACTATAATCTATATCTTCAGTTTCAGGTGGACAATCACAGACCGAATCATGATGTGGCAATCTGGGTAAATGGAATCCGTAATAAGCTGAGTTCCGAAAGTCATTTATATTATAATGGAAATACGACATTTACCTACGTGATGACACTTCCGTCAGACCAGACTGATCTGAAGATAACCTTTGGAGCAGGTGAATATGAGCTGACAGGAGTACAGTGTTATATAGGATCCGCAAGTGCGTATACGGAGGATATGGAAGAAGATCAGAATTTGTATCAGTCTGCATTTCAGGTGGACAGGGATGATACAAAAGGCAATACGATCGCAGGTAAGATCGATGTACAGAATACCGGATATTTTATTACATCTATCCCATATGATAAGAACTTTACCATCTATGTGGATGGGGACCAGACAGTGCCTAAAAAGGTGAACACAGCATTTTTAGGATTTCCAATAGAATCAGGCGAACACAGTGTTGTGATCATATATCATGCTTCCGGTGTGGCAGCAGGCAAATTCTTAAGTCTTGTGGGACTTGTGATGATGGCAGTTATTTTTTTAACCGAATCAAGCAAGTCCCCTGCTTCAATTGCTTGTATCAGGAGTGGTGCAAGCCACTCCTGATAAGCTGCAAAGCAGCATTCGGTTATGAGCAAGTAGCGAAGCGGATTGCGAATATCCGCTTGACTAGAGAAGAGATGGACAAAAAGAGGGACTTACTAAGGTAAGTTCCTTTCTTCGTATTGAAATGTCTTTCTGGATTTGGCATAATGGATTCATAGAATAATCTCTGATGGGGAGGATAACATGAAGAGACACGTAAGTTTTATTGCAATATTCATGCTGCTGTGCCTGTCGTTGACAGGCTGTGGCTCCAAAGCGATCGAAGAGGGTACAACTTACCTGGAGGATGGCAACTATAAAAAAGCTGTCACGAAGTTCAAGGAAGCAGTGGATAAAGGACAGGATACCGGAGAGGCATACCGAGGCATTGGTATGGCGAAATGGGAACTGGGTGAGTATGAAGCAGCACTCAGTGCATTTCAGTCAGCATTGGATAATGGTGCGGAGAAGACAGCGGCACTGTATAATTTCCTTGGAAGCTGTGAACTGAAGCTGGATAATCCGAAGGAAGCTCTGAATTATTACAATCTTGGGCAGGAATGTGACGATGCCGGCAAGGAACTGATGCAGGAGATGAAGTATAACGAGATCGTGGCATATGAGCAGCTTGGTAAATGGGAGAATGCCCGGACGAAGCTGAAGGAGTATGTGAAAGATTATCCGGATGATGAACGCGGAACGAAGGAAGCAGAATTTCTGGAGACACAATAACAGAATTACAGAAGGAACAGAACATAGATGTATGAGACAGAACAGAAAAAAGAACGGGTAATTCTGGTGGGAATCAGTTTATCCGATGCAGAGGATGTGGATCAGTCGTTGGATGAGCTGGAAGAGCTTGCGCGCACTGCCGGAGCGGAGTGCGTGGGCAGAGTGATCCAGAAGAGAGAACTGATCCATCCGGGAACTTATGTGGGCAAGGGCAAGCTTGACGAGATCAGAGATCTCTTGTGGGAGACGGAAGCAGATGGCATTATTTGTGATGACGAGTTGTCACCGGCACAGATCGGGAATCTGAAGGATGAACTGCATACGAAGATCATGGATCGGACACTTCTGATCCTGGATATCTTTGCCGCGAGAGCATCTACCAATGAAGGCAAGATCCAGGTGGAGCTTGCACAGTTAAAGTATCGTCAGTCGAGACTTACCGGCTATGGTACATCACTTTCAAGACTTGGGGGAGGTATCGGTACCAGAGGTCCCGGCGAGAAGAAGCTGGAGATGGACCGACGACTGATCAAAGGACGAATTGCCAGACTGAACCGGGAGCTTACGGAAGTGAAGAATCACAGACAGGTGGCAAGAGAACAGCGGAAGAAGGAGATGCTTCCGGTCATTGCTATTGTAGGCTATACCAATGCGGGTAAGTCGACACTTCTGAATTATTTGACGGGAGCGGAAGTGCTGGCAGAGAATAAGCTATTTGCTACACTGGATCCGACGACCAGGGGATATCAGCTAGGGAGCGGACAGAAGGTGCTGTTTACAGATACAGTTGGATTTATCCGGAAACTGCCGCATCACCTGATTGATGCATTTCGCAGTACACTGGAGGAAGCAAAGTATGCAGATCTGATCCTGCATGTGGTGGATGCGTCGAATCCACAGATGGATGAACAGATGCATATTGTATATGAGACGCTGCGGGGACTGGGCGTACAGGATAAGCCGGTGATCACCGTGTTTAACAAGCAGGACCTGCTGACAGAGCCTGTGATCTTGCGGGATTTTCAGGCAGATGCGACAGTGCCGATCTCAGCGGCGACAGGAGCGGGGATTGATGCACTGGAGAGCAAGCTGGAAGAGGTGCTTCGGGGACAGAAAGCGTTGGTAGAGTATACATTTCCATATAAAGATGCAGCGAAGATCCAGCTGATCCGCAAGTATGGAGAGCTTCTCAGAGAAGAATATCTGGAAGACGGCATTGCTGTGGAAGCATATGTGCCGGTTCCGATATATGGAAAAATATTTGCAGATTCATAGTCTGGAAGAATTGGCTGACAGATTTCAAGACAGATGCCGGGAGGAATATATGGCATTACAATTTGTATTTGGGGGTTCCGGTTCCGGAAAGTCCCACTATTTATATCAGAGAATTATACAGGAGGCAGGGGAACACCCTGCCCTTAATTACATGGTCCTGGTGCCGGAGCAGTTTACGATGCAGACACAGAAGGACCTTGTTTTGATGAACGAGAAAAAGGGCATTATGAATATCGATGTGTTGAGTTTCGGACGACTGGCATACCGGATTTTTGAAGAGACAGGGAAAGGAAATACGCCTGTGCTGGACGATGAGGGCAAGAACCTGATCTTGCGCAAGATTGCCGGAGACATCGAACCGGAGCTGCTTGTGCTGAAAGGCAACATGAAGCGTCTCGGCTATATCAGTGAGGTGAAGTCGGTTCTGTCGGAGTTCGACCAGTATGATATCGGGGAAGAAGAACTGGACTGCGTGATGAAGCGGGCAGGAGAAGAATCTTATCTGTATTATAAGTTAAAGGATATGAGCCTTATATATAAGAAGTTTCGGGAATATCTCCAGGACAGATATATTACCAAAGAGGAAATTCTGGATGTGCTGTGCAGAATAGTGCCAGAATCGGAACTGCTGAAGCGGAGTGTGGTCGTGCTGGATGGATTTACCGGATTTACTCCGGTGCAGAATAGACTGCTTGCGGAGCTTATGAAGCTTGCCAGAGATGTGATCGTGACAGTAACCATCGATGACAGAGAAGATCCTTACCGTTATACGGATGCCTGCCAGATGTTTGGGATGAGTAAGCATACGGTGACAACACTGACGAGGATTGCAAGAGCGTGCGGTGTGGAGCAGACAGAACCGGTATGGCTCAAAAAGAGACCGTTTTACCGTTTTCGGAAAAGCGAGGCACTTGCCTTTTTGGAGGAGCATCTTTTCCGTTATTCGGGCAGATATTATATCGGGAAGCCGGACACGATCGCGATTCATGAGACCAGAACACCAAAAGAAGAAGCCTATGCGGCAGCTGCGCAGATCCGCGGGCTTGTGCGGGAAGAGGGCATGCGTTACCGGGAGATTGGTGTAGTGGCAACGGATCTTAATGGCTATGGCGATTATCTGGAAGAAGCATTTGCCAAATACAGGATTCCGGTATTTATGGATTATAAGCGGAGTATTCTGCTGAATTCTTTTGTGGAGTATGTGCGAAGCATTTTGAATATGGCGGAGCAGAGCTTTACTTATGAGAGCGTGTTTCGTTTCTTAAGAGCAGGTTATGGACCGTTTACAGATGACGAGGTGGATGAGCTGGAGAATTACTGTCTGGCACTTGGTATCCGTGGGTATAAAAACTGGCAGCAGCGATGGGTGCGCAGAGGTGCAGATGTGACAGAGGACGAACTGGAGCATCTGAATCACCTTCGGGTGAAACTGGTGGAGCTGGTGGACGGTCTGCTTTTTGTACTGCGGCAGCGGAAGAAAACGGTGCGTGATATTACCGAGGCACTCTACCGTTTTCTGGAAGAGCAGGAACTGCAGCAGGAATTAAAACGGCAGGAGGATGCATTCACGGAAGAGGGAGAACTTGCGCTTGCCAGAGAATATGCACAGGTATATAGTGCTTTGATTGGTCTCTTCGACAAATTTGTAGAGCTTTTGGGAGACGAACCGGTAACATTAAAGGAATACGTGGAGCTTTTGGATGCCGGACTGAATGAGATTAAGATTGGTGTAATTCCGCCGGGATTGGATCAGGTGATCGCCGGGGATGTACAGCGAACCAGATTAAAAGATATCCGTGTACTGCTGATGCTTGGAGTCAATGATTCGCTGCTTCCGGGCAATCTGATGCGGACAGGACTGTTAAGTGAACAGGACAGAGCGCAGTTTGAGCAGGAAAATCTCTCACTCACACCGGGTGGAAGAGAACAGGCATATATTCAGAAATTTTATCTGTATCTGAATCTGACCAAACCGGAAGAGGAACTGCATCTGTTTTACAGCAGATCGGGAGCAGATGGCAAAGCAAAGCGTCCGGCGTATCTGATCGGTGAGATCCGCAGATTATTCCCGGATGCGCCGGTGATCGATGAGGCGTCAAAGCCGTTAACTGAGCAGGAGCTGACGCCGGAGATCGGACTGCAGGAACTGATCCGGGGACTCCGCATGCAGAGTGATGCAGGAGGCAGCAGCTGGATGGAGCTTTATAACTGGTATAAGAAGCATCCCGAATGGGCAGAGAAGATCGGAGATCTTCTGGATGCGTCATTTTATTCTTATCATCCGAAACAGATCAGCGAGGAAGCTGCAAAGCTCCTTTACGGTACGCATTTCCAGAACAGCATTTCCCGAATGGAGAAATTCTCTGCCTGTGCATTTGCACATTTTCTGGCGTACGGATTACGTTTGAAGGAACGGAACGAATACGAGTTCCAGCCACTGGATCTGGGAAATGTCTTTCACAGTGCGATGGAGCGCTATTCCGGCAAAGCGGAAAAAGAAGGCGGATGGACAAAGATAGAAGAAGAGAAGCGACAGCAGCTGGTGCGGGAGAGTCTGGATGAATCCATTGCGGATTACGGTAATTCTGTACTGTACAGTTCTGCCAGAAATGAATACATGATCACAAGACTTGACCGTCTGCTGAACCGCACGGTCTGGGCACTTACCGAACAGTTAGCCAGGGGTGATTTTGAGCCGTCGGCATATGAGCTGTCCTTTGGCAGTGGCAAGATCGACCGGATTGATGTGTGCGAGACACGGGATGAAGTCTATGTGAAGGTTATCGATTATAAGACCGGACAGAAGGGATTCGATGTGTCAGCACTTTATTATGGATTGCAGTTACAGCTGATGGTATATATGAATGCGGCAACCGACCGTATGAAGAAACGATATCCGGGTAAACAGGTGATCCCGTCGGGCGTATTTTATTACCGGATGAAGGATCCGCTGTTGGAGAAAAATGGTAAAGCAGATCTTGAAAAAAGGCTTCTGAAGGAATTGCGCCCGGACGGCGTGGTGAATCTGGAGCAGAATAGTCTGGAACATCTGGAAAGGGATCGTACAGGAGATTCATTGGCTGTGCCGGTGAAGTTTAATAATGACGGAAGTCTTTCTAAAGTATCCAGAGCGGTCAGCCAGGAAGAATTCCACACCATGATGGAGTATGCGGATCAGAAAGCGGCAGAGATCAGACAGCAGATTGTCCGGGGTGAGGTGGCAGTGCAGCCATATCGCCAGGGTCAAAATCATGAGTGCGAGCATTGTATTTATCAGCAGATCTGTGGATTTGATCCACAGCTTGACGGCTATGAATATCTGGACAGAAAGAAGCTGACGCGCGAGGAAGCGGTTGCAAAGATGCAGAGTGCAGTATCAGGAGAAACAGGAAAGGTACCTGATACTTTTAATAGAAAGGAGGATACGCCATGGGAGTCCAGTGGACCGAAGAACAGCGGCAGGTCATAGAGCTTGGCGGGCGTAATATTCTGGTGTCAGCGGCAGCTGGATCCGGAAAAACAGCGGTGCTGGTGGAACGAATCATTACCATGCTCACCAGAAAAGAGAATCCTGTGGATGTAGACCGGCTGCTGATCGTGACATTTACCGAGGCAGCAGCGGCAGAGATGAAAGAGCGTATCCGACAGGCAATTGAAGATCAGGCAGAGAAGCGGCCGGAGGATGCGAATCTGAACCGGCAGGCGACATTGATCCACAGTGCGCAGATTACGACCATTCACAGTTTCTGTTTATCCGTAATCCGGGAACATTTTCATACCATTGATCTGGATCCGGCATTTCGGATTGGCGAAGAGGGAGAATTAAAGCTTCTGCGTGGCGATGTGATGCAGGAAATGTTAGAACAGTATTATGAAGAAGCGGATCCGGAGTTCCTGAATCTGGTAGAAAGCTACGGAGGAAGCCGTGATGATAAGAAGATCGAGGAACTGATCGAGTGTCTGTATGAATTTTTGCGCAGCTATCCGGAACCGGACAGATGGCTGGCAGAATGTGTACATGCATACGAAGTAGAGAATATGGAAGAACTGCAGGCGACGGTGTATTATCAGGCAATGCAGAAAAATATGGTGGGCTATATGGCAGGAGCAAAAGAGCTCTTGCGGCAGGGACTTGCTGTATGTATGGCACCGGATGGACCGCAGATGTATATGGATGCGCTGGAAGATGACCTGCGTCAGATTGAACGATTGGAACAGGCAGAAGGATATGAAGAGACTTACGAAGCCATCCAGCGGATTAATTGGAAACGTCTTGCTTCGAATCGCAAGAATCAGGCTTCGGAAGAGAAAGCGAATTTCGTGAAACGAGTGCGGGATAACGTCAAGGACATGATAAAAGACCTGAAGTCGTTGTATTATGAATTACCGGGAGAGGATGTGCTGGCAGAAATCGGACGGTGCAGACCTTATATGCAGATGCTGGCGCGCCTGACAACTGACTTTTCGAAGCGCTTTGAAGAGATAAAACGTTCCCGTAATATGATTGACTTCGATGATATGGAGCAGTATGCCATGCGGATTCTTACCCGCGAAGAGGATGGCAGACTTGTGCCATCCAAGGTGGCGGAGGAGTATCAGAAGCAATTCTATGAGATCATGATCGATGAATATCAGGACAGTAACCTGATACAGGAAACAATTTTGACCAGTGTGTCCGGTAAATGGACGGGCAGAAATAATATCTTTATGGTAGGTGATGTGAAACAGAGCATCTACCGCTTCCGTCTGTCCAGACCGGAATTATTTATGGAGAAATACGATTCTTATACATTGACGGATGGACCGGAGCAGAGAATTGATCTGCATAAGAATTTTCGAAGCAGGAAAGAAGTGCTGGCCGGAGCCAATGACATTTTTCGGCAGATCATGATCAGGGATCTGGGCGGCGTAGAATACGATGACCGGGCAGCGTTATATCCGGGGGCAAGTTATCCTGAAATATCAGATCCCCAAGCAGACAATATCCCGGAGTTGATTCTTGTGGATCTCGAGGATGATGTGGAATCCGGTGCAGATGTAGAGAAGCTGTCGAATCGTGAAAAGGAAGCATCGGTGATCGCGGGACGGATTCATGAACTGATCCGGCATCAGATAGTGAAGGATAAGAAGACAGAGCAGATGCGACCGGCAGAGTTTCGGGACATTGTGATCCTGACACGTAGCATGAAGGGATATGCGGATGTCTATATGGAAGTTCTGAAAAAAGAGGGAATCCCGGTGTACGCCGGTTCCAGTGAAGGTTATTTCGAGACCAGAGAGATCGGAGTATTGTTAGATTACCTCAGAATCCTGAATAATAAACGGCAGGATGTGCCGTTAGCATCCGTTTTGCGGTCGATATTCGGTCATATGACGGATGAAGAACTTGCCCGGATTAAGGGAAACTACAGGGACAAGCCGTTCCATCAGGCGGTAAGCTGTTATGCAAAAGAAGGATCAGATAAAGTTATAAAAAGTAAACTGGTGACATGTCTGGATCAGATGGAACATTTTCGCAGAATGATCCCTTACACGGCACTTCACAGGCTGCTGGATAAGATCATGCAGGAGACCGGTTACCGTGATTATATCTCTGCGCTTCCGGCAGGGGAGCAGAGAGCAGCCAATCTGGATATGTTACTGGAGAAAGCGAGAACCTTTGAGAGTAGCAGCTACAAGGGCGTATTTCATTTTATACGGTACGTGGAACAGCTTCAGAAATACGAGATTGATTACGGGGAAGCCAACACGGCAGATGAACAGTCCAATACCGTGCGGCTCATGAGCATTCACAAAAGTAAGGGGTTGGAATTCCCGATTGTTATTGTGGCAGGCATGGGCAAACAGTTCAACAGGCAGGACAGTAAGGGCGATGTGTTGATGCATGCCTCTCTTGGGATCGGACTGGAAAGCGTGGATCTTGAGACGCGTACCAAATGTCCAACGCTGATCAGAAATGTGATTGCCAGGGAAGAGGTGCTGGAGAGCATGGGCGAAGAGCTTCGCGTGCTCTATGTGGCACTGACCCGGGCGAAAGAGAAGCTGATCGTGACCGGCACGCTGTCAAACCCGGAGACAAAGGTTCGTGAGGCAATGAATCAGGCCTTATATCATAAGGAAAATATGGCGGCTCATCCGACTCCGATGAGCTTTGGACAGCTTGCAGGGGCGAAACGTTATCTGGACTGGATACTTCCGGCGGTGGCAGGAAGAGGAGAGAAAAGTCCATTCCGCATCCAGATCGTGGATATGTCCCAGGTGCGGGGATCGCAGATAGAACAGACCGCGGAGCAGATGGTGACACGTCAGGCATTAGAAAACTGGAATGTGGAAGAAGTCTACGATGAGAAGATGCAGGAGCGTCTGAAACAGCAGTTTTATTATCAGTATCCTTACCGAGATCTGGAAGGAAAAAAGCTGAAATACACCGTATCGGAGTTAAAGAAGCGAGCATATCTGGCAGAGGAAGCGGGAGAGCTTCCATATGAAGACGAACCTGTGGTGCCATTGATCCCAAGATTTCTGCAGGGCGAGGAAGAGATTACCGGAGCACCGCGAGGTACCGCATATCACAGAGTGATGGAGCTTCTGGATTTCACAAAGGAATATGATCTTGAAGGTACAGAGGCAGCGATTGAGAAGATGTGCGAATCCGGACGGATTGCAGGAGAGATGGCAGAGAGCGTGAGGCCGAAAGATATCCTTACCTTTATCCATACAACATCCGGACAGCGCATGAAGCAGGCAGCAGAAGAGAACAAGCTAAGGAAGGAGCAGCCGTTTGTACTGGGAATTCCGGCGCGGGACATTTATCCGGAGATGACAGAAGAGGATGAGACCATGCTGGTACAGGGAATCATCGATGTCTGCTTTGAGGAAGACGGGGAACTCGTGGTGCTCGATTATAAGACCGATAAGATCTGGTCGGAACAGAAACTTCTGGATAAATACCAGTCCCAGCTTGAGTATTATGCAAGGGCGCTGGAGCAGATTACCGGAAAGAAAGTACGGGAAAAAATCATATATTCATTTACCATGCAGAAAGAGCTTGCGTGGAAGTAAAGTGTATGAATAGACGATAATGAATCTGTCAATACTTCCTGTAGAATCAGGAAAGGGGCAGATAATATGTCTGGAAAAAAAGATAAACCGATTGATCTCAGTAAGGTGACACCGGATGAGAAAATGAAATACGAAATTGCGGAAGAACTGGGACTTCTGGATCAGGTGCTTCAGAAAGGATGGAAGTCGCTGTCATCAAAAGAAACGGGACGAATCGGTGGATTGATCACAAAAAAGCGCAGGGAAGCGTCAAATAATCACAGAAATGTTAATTAGTATGAACTTTTCATGTCATTGCTTGCAAAGGAATAATCCTTTTGATACAATCTCCTGACAGGTGATGCTATGAGAGAGAAGATTAATGTATTAGATGTGAATATAGAGTACTGCTCGGCAAAGCAGGCATTAAAAGCAGCTGTAGAATATATGGATACACCCGCTACCAGCGTGATCGATCTGGTTACGATCGAAGCACTTATGTATGCCAGAGATGATCAGGGTTACCGGGAAGCGATCGAACAGAGTGATCTGGTGCTTCCGGGGCAGAAGGATATCCTGGAAGCGGCAGGGATTACGGATTCCAGAAGTATCCGTGAGACTGCGTCGCAGACGTTCTTAAGACTCTGGTTAAAGTATCTGCATCGGAATCACTGTAGAGTTTATTTATTAGTAGAGACAGATGAAGAGGTGGATGCGCTTACGGGATGTCTTACAGAGGAATACCGTGGCATTGCGATCGTTGGTGCAGCCAAAGTGGCACCGGGCACGGAAGCGGACGATATGCTGGTGAATGCGATCAACGGTGGCGAAGCAGATTGCGTGATCGCGATACTCACGCCGCCGGTACAGGAGCAATTTATTGCCAGGAACAGAAGTCAGATCAATACGAGAGTCTGGCTTGGCGCAGGTAAACTGATGGAATTTGCATATCGCCGGAAGAGCGGCAAGGGCAAAGTGATGACATTTCTGGATCGTATGCTTTTCAGACGTGAGATAGAAAAAACAAAAAAAGAATCTTAAGATGTAAGATATGTGGACTTGGACTTAAAAGGGATTTGTACACAATGTATAGGAGATAAAAGTCTGAAGATTATCTTAAAAGCTGAGGAAATCAACAAAAATACTTGATTTCCTCTTTCTTTTTTTGTTGATATGTATTAAGATAAAAAATAGTAATATGCAGAACTAGGCAAATGTATACGTCAGATATTGTGAAAAATGCATATTGAAATCAATGGAGGAGATGGACTATGATATCTAATCAGATACTTCAAAACACAATTGATGGTTTGAAGGAGATCACCAGAATTGACCTGTGCGTCATGGATACCGATGGAAAAACTCTTGCAACAACATTTTCCGGGCAGGTAAGTTATGAAGAGGCGGTAATGGCATTTGCGTCATCACCGGCTGACAGTCAGGTGATTCAGGGGTGTCAGTTTTTTAAGATTTTTGATGAACACCAACTAGAGTATATATTATTAGCAAATGGCGGAAGCGACGATGTGTATATGGTAGGCAAGCTTGCAGCATTCCAGATACAGAGTCTGCTGATTGCATACAAGGAGCGTTTTGATAAGGACAATTTTGTTAAGAATCTGTTGCTTGACAATCTGCTCCTGGTAGATATTTATAACAGAGCCAAAAAATTACATATTGACACAGAGGCTAGGCGTGTTATCTTTATTGTGGAGACGAACCATGAGAAAGACAATAGTCGTCTGGACAACATTCGCGGAATCTTAAGTGCGCGTACCAAGGATTTTATCACAGCGGTCGATGAGAAAGATATTATCATCATGAAGCAGCTTGGACTGACAGAAGGATATCCGGAGCTTGAGAAGGCAGCCGCAGAATTTTACGATGCGCTGAAGAGCGAAGGCGAGGAGAATGTAAGGATTGCTTACGGTACGATCGTTAATGATATCCGTGAAGTATCCAAATCATATAAAGAAGCGAAGCTTGCACTGGATGTCGGCAAAATATTCTTTGACGAGAAGAAGGTTATCGCGTATAGTACATTAGGTATCGGGCGATTGATCTATCAGTTGCCGATTCCGCTTTGTAAAATGTTTATCCGTGAAATTTTTGAGGGGAAATCTCCGGATGAATTTGACGAAGAGACATTGGCTACGATCAATAAGTTCTTTGAGAACAGCCTGAATGTGTCTGAGACTTCAAGACAGCTTTATATCCACCGTAATACATTGGTATATCGTCTGGACAAGCTGCAGAAGAGTACGGGACTTGATCTCAGGGTATTTGAAGATGCGATCACATTTAAGATTGCATTAATGGTAGTCAAGTACATGAAATATATGGAGTCGATGGAGTATTAAATAATTTAGGAGGAAAGTATGATTGAATTAAATGAGGTAACGAAAGAGTACTCAAAAGGGGTTGCTGCTCTGAACGGCGTCAATCTGAAGATCGAACAGGGCGAATTCGTATTTATCGTAGGTGACAGTGGTTCCGGAAAGTCTACACTGATCAAGCTGATCATGAAGGAACTGGAGCCTACATCCGGCACTATCATGGTGAACGGACAGAACCTTGAAAGATTAAAGCACAGAAAGATTCCGATGTACCGCAGAGGTCTGGGCGTTGTGTACCAGGATTTCCGTCTGCTGAAGGATCGTAATATTTATGAAAATATTGCATTTGCGCAGCGTGTCGTAGAGACACCAACACGTATCATCAAGAAGAAAGTTCCGGCGGCATTGTCTCTGGTAGGACTGGCGCAGAAGTATAAGTCATATCCGAAGGAGCTGTCCGGTGGTGAGCAGCAGCGAGTTGCTATTGCAAGAGCGATTGTGAATGAGCCGGCAATTCTTCTGGCAGATGAGCCGACAGGTAACCTGGATCCGACCAACTCATGGGAGATCATGAAGCTTCTTGAGGAGGCCAATGAGCGAGGAACAACAGTGCTTGTTGTTACGCATAACCAGGAGATTGTCAACGAGATGAAAAAGCGTGTTATTACAATGAAAAAAGGGGTCATTGTAAGCGACGAGCAAAGAGGTGGGTATAATAATGAGAATTAGTACGATCGGATATCAGACAAAACAGGGTTTTAAGAATATCGGAAGAAACAAAATGTTCTCCGTTGCGTCTATTGCGACCATGGCGGCATGTATCTTCCTGTTTGGCATATTCTTTTCAATTGTAACCAATTTCAGATACATGGTTCAGAAAGCCGAGGAAGGCGTTGCGATTACGGTATTCTTTGATGAAGAAGCAACTGATGCGCAGATCAAGAAGATCGGCGATGAGCTGAAAAGCCAGAACGGCGTATTGAAGGTGAATTTTGTATCGGCAGACGAAGCATGGGATTCCTTTAAGGACGAGTATTTCGGAGACGCCAAAGAACTGGCAGACGGATTTAAGGATGATAATCCGCTGAGCGGATCTGACAACTACGAAGTATACATGAGTGATGTGTCCAAGCAGAAAGATGTTGTATCTTATGCAGAGAAGCTGGACGGAGTGAGTAAGGTCAATAAGTCTGACGTAGTAGCGAAGACACTGACCAGCGTGAACCGACTGATCTATTATGTATCTATTGTATTAATCGGCATTCTGCTTGCAGTATCCATCTTCCTGATCAGTAATACCGTTACTATGGGTATTACCGTGCGAAGAGAAGAGATTGCGATCATGAAATATATTGGAGCAAAGGACGGATTCGTCCGGGCACCGTTTATCATCGAAGGTCTTGTGATCGGACTGATCGGTGCGGTGATTCCGCTGGTGATCCTGTACTTTGTATATGATAAGGCAGTTGCTTATGTGATGACCAAGTTCAGCCTGCTGAACAATATCATCGAGTTCCTTCCGGTAACGACAGTATACCGTACGTTACTTCCGGTCGGTCTGATCCTTGGTGTAGGTATTGGTTTCATTGGCAGTGCATTTACTATTCGTAAACATCTGAGGGTATAATTAATAAAAGTAACTTTTTAGAATTAGATGAGGGTTTGAGAAACAGATAATTAGGCAGGGGAAATTTAAGGAGAATTATTATGCAGAAAAAAAGAGTATTAAGTGTAATCTTAGCACTGACGCTTTCAATTGGGTGCGCGATTCCTGCACAGGCATCCTCAATTTCAGAGACACAGAAAAAGGGTGAAGAACTCCAGTCTCAGAAAGATTCAGCAGAAGCAGAGAAAGCCGCTCTGACCAAGCAGTTGAATGACCTGATCGATGAGATGGATAAGACGACTGAAGATATTAACACCAAGCAGGAAGAGATTGATGCGAAAGAGACCGAACTGATCCAGGCTCAGATTGATGAGAATAATCAGTACGAGAGTATGAAGAAGCGTATCAAGTATATGTATGAGAACGGTAATACACAGTTTATTGAGGTTCTGTTAGAATCTAAGTCAATCGGTGAATTCCTGAATAATGCAGAATACATTGCGCAGATTTCTGATTATGACAGACAGATGCTGAAAGAGTTCCAGCAGACAGTTCAGGATGTTGACGATCAAAAGACAGCACTGGAAACTGAGAAAGCGGAATTGGAGACATTACAGACACAGCTTCAGGATAAACAGAATGAAGTTTCAACATTGATTTCAGAGAAAGCGGATCTGATCGGTGATCTGGAAACAGCTATTGGAGAGAATGCAGCCAAATTGCAGGCATTACAGGAAGAAGCTGCAAGACAGGCGCGTGTACAGCAGGAAGCTGCTGCAGCAGCAAATAGAGGAAACAGCAGTTCCGGATCATCTGGCGGCGGAAGCTCTTCTGGTGGAAGTAGCTCCGGCGGTGGAAGTTCATCGCCTGTAGCACCAATTACACCAAGTGGAAGCGGAAGACTTAGTAATCCGTGTCCGTCAGCCTATATCAGTAGTGAGTTTGGTGGACGTACATCACCGGGTGGTATCGGAAGTACAAACCATAAAGGACGTGACTATGCAACAGGTACAGGAAGCCCGATTTATGCGGCAGCAAGCGGTACAGTTACAACTGTAAGTTATAATGTGGCAAGAGGTAATTATGTGGTGATTAACCATGGTAACGGTCTTTCTACACTGTATCAGCATTGCAGTGCAACTTATGTAAGTGCAGGACAGTCTGTAAGTGCAGGACAGAATATTGCAGCGGTAGGTACAACAGGATATTCTACTGGTCCGCATCTTCATTTTGAAGTATGGGTAAACGGCACTCCGGTTGACCCAAGACTGTATCTGTAGATCTGGTTTAGACAAGGGATTAAGGCATGAAAAATAAAAAAAGTTTTTTCAAAGGGGCGCTTACAGGCGCCCTTGCTGTATTATTAATTATGAGCATGGTTTCCTGCGGGATCAAACTACCGGGAACATCTAAGACATCAAAGAAAAGTTCATCCACATCGAACAGCGAGGAACTTCTGGATGACAGCACAAAGACGAAGCTGGAATTACTGGAACAGCTGGTAGACGAGAGTTATTCCGGTGATATTGATATGGATGATCTGCAGGAAGGACTGTACAGAGGCTATATTGACGGGCTGGGAGACAAATATTCTGTATACTACGACGAGGATGAGACCAAAGCACTGATGCAGAGTACATCTGGTGAATTTGGTGGAATTGGAGCATTATTTTCACAGGACAAAGATACAAAAGTTATTACTTTTTTGAAAGTCTATGAGGGGTCAGGTGCAGAAGAGGCCGGATTTAAGGTAGATGATATACTGTACAAAGTAGACGGCAAGGATATTTCCGGAGAGGATCTGTCTGAGGTTGTCAGTAAGATCCGCGGTGATGAAGGCACAACGGTAGAACTTACTGTACTTCGTGGTGATGATGGCGAGGAGTATACTGCCACAGTGACCCGTAAGATCGTGCAGACTGACACCGTATATCATGAGATGAAAGAGGGTAAGATCGGTTATATTCAAGTAACAGAGTTTGACGATGTTACCACAGACCAGTATAAAGAAGCCTTGGAGGATCTGGAAAATCAGGGTATGAAGGGGCTGGTTGTTGACCTGAGAAATAACCCGGGCGGTAATGTGGATACGGTTACGGATATGCTGGATCTGATGCTGCCGGAGGGAACGACTCTTTCAATTAAGGATAAGCAGGGCAAAGAATCAGTGTACGAATCAGATGATGAACATCAGTTTACTAAGCCGTTAGTAGTGCTGGTGAATGAGAACAGCGCCAGTGCATCTGAAATATTCTCCGGTGCGATCCAGACATTTGGAACCGGTGAGGTCGTAGGTACAACTACTTATGGTAAAGGTGTGGTACAGCAGATCTTTGATCTGAAAGATGGCACCAGCGTGAAGCTTACGATTGCGGAGTATCTGATCGCAGGACAGTTCGGTATCAACGGAAAAGGTGTGACTCCTGATGTGGAAGTACAGTATGAGAAGGATGCGCAGAATCCGGATCGTGATAATCAGCTTGAAAAGGCACTGGAAGAAGTTAAGAATAAGTTGTAAGGAAGGGAACGGTTTTCACCGTTCCTTTTTTTTGCGGATTGTGTTAAAGTATAGATAAATGACTGAAGACAGTGAGAAAGGAATACATGGCATGAAGGTATTAATACAAAATGGACATGTGCTGGATCCTGTGACGAGCAGGAACGGTGTATACGATGTGCTGGTAGAAGACGATAAGATCGTAAAGGTTGAAAAAGGGATAACGGCAGAGGCGGACAAGGTGATCGACGCAGAAGGATGCTACGTGATGCCTGGCTTTGTTGATCTGCATGTGCATTTCCGGGATCCGGGACTGGAATACAAAGAGACGTTAAAGACTGGCGGAGAGGCAGCGGTACACGGTGGTGTAACAACTGTATGTGCAATGCCGAACACCAAGCCGGTGATTGATAATGGTGTGAAGATCTCTGAGGTGCAGAACCGCGCAAAGAAGGAATCTAAGACCAATGTATTACAGCTTGGATCTGTAACGATCGGACAGATGGGGGAAGATCTGGCAGATATCAAAGGCATGGCAAGAGAAGGTTGTGTTGGAATCAGCGAGGATGGCAAGTCTGTAATGAATGCGTCCCTGTATCGCAAGGGAATGCGGGCAGCAAAAGAAGCAGGAATGATCGTATTTGCTCACTGTGAAGATATTACGATGGTAGAAGGCGGTGTGATGAACGCCGATACCAGGGCTGAAGAACTGGGACTTAAAGGCATCACCAATGCAGTTGAAGATGTGATCGTGGCAAGAGATATTCTGCTTGCGAAAGAGACAGGAGTACAGCTTCATTTGTGCCACTGTTCGACAGCAGACAGTGTGAAGATGCTGAGAGAAGCTAAGAAGGATGGAATCCACGTGACCGGCGAAGTATGCCCACATCATTTTATCCTCACATCAGATGATATTATCAGTGATGATGGCAATTTTAAAATGAATCCGCCGCTTCGTACACAGGCCGATGTGGATGCACTGATTGAAGGTTTGGAGGATGGCACGATGGATGTGATCGCTACTGACCATGCGCCACATGCAGCAGCAGAAAAGAATCGCAGTATGAAGCTGGCATCTTTCGGTATTGTAGGGTTGGAGACATCTGCGGCACTGACCTATACGGAGCTTGTGGATAAAGGCATTCTGACACCGATGCAGATGGTGGAAAAGATGAGCACCAATCCGGCGAAGATTCTGGGACTTACAGACAAAGGTTCCGTATCCGAGGGTAAGACTGCTGATTTGGTTATTTTCGATCCACGTAAAGAATATGAGATCGATAAGAATACATTTTTCTCAAAAGGGAAAAATACACCGTTCCATGGATGGAAGGTGAAAGGAGAAGTGGCCTGCACGATGGTAGGCGGCAAAGTCGTATATGAAGGAGGACAAATCATTGATTAACAAACTGGTTGAGAATATTAAGAAGACAGGAGCACCGATTGTAGTAGGATTAGATCCGATGCTGAACTATGTGCCGGAGCATGTGCAGAAAAAGGCATTTGCAGAATATGGAGAGACACTGGAAGGAGCTGCTGAGGCAATCTGGCAGTTCAATAAGGAGATTGTAGATAAGACATATGATCTGATTCCGGCAGTTAAGCCACAGATCGCAATGTATGAGCAGTTTGGAGTGCCGGGACTTGTGGCATTTAAGAAGACGGTTGATTACTGTAAGTCAAAAGGACTGGTTGTGATCGGTGATGTGAAGCGCGGTGATATCGGTTCAACATCAGCAGCATACGCAGTAGGACATCTGGGACATGTGCAGGTAGGAAAGAATCGTTACGCCGGATTTGACGAAGACTTTGCAACGGTTAACCCATATCTGGGATCTGACGGTATCAATCCGTTCATCGATGTATGTAAAGAAGAGAAGAAGGGATTATTTATCCTGGTTAAGACATCCAACCCTTCCAGCGGAGAGTTCCAGGATCGTCTGATCGATGGCAGACCGCTGTACGAACTGGTAGGCGAGAAGGTAGCCGCCTGGGGCGAAGAGTGCATGGGTGATGAGTACAGCTACATCGGAGCCGTAGTAGGAGCAACTTATCCGGAAATGGGTAAAGTTCTGAGAAAGATTATGCCGAAGGCTTATATTCTGGTACCGGGTTATGGTGCACAGGGTGGTAAAGGCAAGGATCTGGTTCACTTCTTCAATGAAGATGGATTGGGCGCAATTGTGAATTCCTCCAGAGGAATCATTGCCGCATATAAGCAGGAACAGTACGCGAAATTCGGTGCAGAGAACTTTGGTGATGCATCCAGAGCTGCAGTAGAGGCGATGATTGCTGATATTGGCGGAGCACTGAATAACCGCTAGAGCTTATTGGCGTGAAAAAGTTTCAGAATAGAATCTGATAGGAGAATTATAATGAGCAGAAAGAAAGAGATGGCGACAGTATTGTCTCAGGAAATGCTGGCAGAAGGCATTTTCAGCCTGTGGCTGGAGACTTCCGCAGCGGCAGAAGCTAAGCCTGGACAGTTTCTGTCTATATATACAAATGACGGTACAAAGCTTCTTCCAAGACCGATCAGTATCTGTGAGATCGACAAGGAAAAGGGAGCACTCCGTATGGTGTACCGTGTGACCGGTGAGAAGACCGGTACAAAGCAGTTCTCAGAGCTGAAAGCGGGAGACCAGATCCCGGTGATCGGACCAATGGGTAATGGATTCCCATTAGAAGAAGCAAAGGGTAAAAAAGCATTCCTTATGGGCGGAGGTATTGGCGTGCCTCCAATCCTGGAGCTTGCCAGAGAGGTCGACTGCGCAGAGAAGCAGATCGTAGTCGGTTACCGTGATGCACATACTTTCTTAAAAGAAGAATTTGAACAGAATGGAAAGCTATATATCGCAACAGAAGATGGCAGCGTGGGCACAAAGGGCAATGTCATGGATGCGATCCGCGAGCAGGCGCTGGATGCAGAGGTAATCTTTGCGTGCGGACCAATGCCGATGCTCCGTGCGATTAAAGCTTATGCGGAAGAGAATGGCATTCTCTGCTACATTTCCCTGGAAGAGCGTATGGCGTGTGGTATCGGAGCCTGTCTTGGCTGTGTATGCAAGACGAAGGAAGTAGATGCCCACAGTAATGTGCATAACAAGCGTGTCTGCAAGGACGGACCGGTATTCTTATCTACGGAGGTGGAGATCTGATGAATATGGCAGTGAATATAGCCGGAGTAGAATGGAAGAATCCGGTAACAACCGCATCCGGAACCTTTGGATCCGGAGAAGAATTTTCAGAATTTGTAGATCTGAACCGCCTGGGCGCAGTAACGACCAAGGGGGTAGCGAATGTGCCATGGCCGGGTAATCCGACACCGCGTGTGGCAGAAGTGTACGGCGGCATGATGAATGCCATCGGTCTGCAGAATCCGGGCATCGATCTGTTCTGTAAGCGTGACATTCCGTTCCTGCGTAAATATGATACAAAAATTATTGTGAATGTATGTGGTAAATCCGAGCAGGATTACTGTGAAGTCGTAGAGCGTCTGGGAGATGAAGACGTGGATATGCTGGAGATTAATATCTCCTGTCCGAATGTCAAAGAGGGCGGTATCGCATTTGGTCAGAATCCAAAGGCGGCGGAAAGTATTACCAAAGCAGTGAAAAAATACGCGAAACAGTCGGTTATCATGAAGCTGAGTCCGAATGTGACCGATATTACAGAGATGGCAAGAGCCGTCGAGGCAGGTGGTGCTGATGTAGTATCTCTGATCAATACACTTACAGGAATGAAGATCGATATCAACCGTAAGACATTTGCCATTGCTAATAAGACTGGCGGTATGTCAGGCCCGGCAGTGCATCCGATCGCTGTGCGCATGGTATATCAGGTGGCACAGGCAGTGAAGCTTCCAATTATTGGTATGGGAGGCATTGCTTCAGCAGAAGATGCCATTGAGATGATTCTTGCAGGAGCAAATGCAGTATCGGTAGGTACTGCTAATTTCCACAATCCGGCAGTGACGATGGAAATCGTAGATGGCATTGAGAAATACATGCAGGCACAGGGATTTGATAGTGTGGCGGACATGGTCGGTATTGTGAAATAATATCGCAGATACATAGCAAAGACTTATTATAGAGACAGGAGGAAAAGACATGGAGATCAGAGAAGGATATATGCCATTTTTAGAGTATAAGACATATTATCGTGTTGTTGGTAAGAATACGGGTAATAAGAAGCCGTTAGTGCTGTTGCACGGTGGACCGGGATCTACTCATAACTATTTTGAAGTACTGGACCGTATTGCGGAAGAGGACGGAAGACAGTTGGTAATGTATGATCAGATTGGCTGTGGTAATTCTTATGTGGAGAATCGACCGGATCTGTGGAATTCCAAAGTGTGGATCGAAGAGCTGATCGAGCTTCGTAAGCATCTTGGCCTGGATGAGATCCATCTGCTTGGACAGTCATGGGGAGGTATGCAGACGCTGGAGTATGTGTGCAATTACAAGCCAGAAGGACTGAAGAGTATCATTCTGTCCAGCACTTTGCCGGCATCATGGCTGTGGGCGGAAGAGGCACAGCGTATGATCGCGCAGATGCCACAGGATATGCAGGATGCTATTAAGAAAGCAACCGAGTCCGGCGATTACAGCAGTCCGGAATATCAGGCAGCAGAGGCTGAGTACATGCGTCAGCATTGTGCAGGAGAAGTGACAGAGAATGATCCGGAATGCCTGAGACGTCCGAAAAAGGCCGGAAGAGAATCTTACGTAGTAGGATGGGGACCGAACGAATTTACCCCATTAGGAACACTGAAGGATTACGATGTGATCGATCAGCTTGGCGACATCAAAGAGCCTGCACTGATTATCAACGGAGGTAATGATCTCTGTACACCATATGTTGCTAAATTCATGTACGACCGTATCCCGAATTCTGAGTGGGAACTGTTCCGTACCTGCAGACATATGTGCTTCGTAGAGGACAATGACCACTACGTAGAAGTGTTAAAGAAGTGGATGAATAAGAACGATTAATCATCCGGAAGATTATAATAAAAAGTATAATTCAGAAAAGAGGCAATTATCATGACGATACCAGAGAAGTTACAGGCACTCCGTGCCGTGATGAAAGCAAATGGAATTGATATCTATGTTGTTCCGACAGATGACTTTCATCAGAGTGAATATGTAGGTGAGCATTTTAAAGCAAGAGCATATATTACAGGATTTACAGGATCAGCCGGAACAGCAGTGATCACACTGGACGAAGCAGGACTGTGGACAGATGGAAGATATTTCCTGCAGGCTGACAAGCAGTTGGAAGGGACTACGATTACTCTGCGTAAAATGGGTGAGCCGGGCGTGCCGACGATTCCGGAATATCTCGCAGAAGCATTACCGTCAGGCGGTACACTGGGAGTAGATGGAAGAGTTATTTCCGTGAATACAGGAGATGAGTATGAGAAGATCGCTGCAGATAAGGGTGGCAAGATCCAGTATCATCAGGATCTCATCGATCAGATCTGGACAGACAGACCGGAGCTTTCCAGGGAGCCGGTATTTGCACTTGGCGTTGAATATGCAGGTGAGACCACAGAGAGCAAACTTACAAGAATCCGTGAAGAGATGAAGAAGAATCATGCAGACAAACATGTGCTTACTACACTGGATGACATCTGCTGGACATTGAATATTCGTGGAAATGATGTGGAATTCTTCCCGTTGGTACTGTCTTATGCAGTGATCACCATGGACAGCATGGAGCTGTATATCGATGAGAGTAAGCTGGATGATGAACTGAAAGCATCGCTTAGTAAAGATGGCGTTCATTTACATCCGTATAATGATATATATGAGGATATTAAGAAGCTCGATGCAGATACCACACTGCTTCTTGATAAGGTAAGATTGAACTATGCATTGTATAAAAATATTCCAGAGCAGGTAACGATCGTTGATGTACAGAATCCAGAGATTCTGTTTAAAGCTCTGAAGAATGAAACAGAGATTGAGAATATCCGCAAAGCGCAGATCAAGGACAGCATTGCGCATGTTCGCTTTATGAAATGGGTCAAAGAGAATGTTGACAAGCAGGAGATCACAGAGATCAGTGCATCCGATAAGCTGGATGAGTTTCGTGCGGAAATGGGTAATTTCCTTCGCCCAAGCTTTGATCCGATCAGCGCTTACGGTGAACACGGCGCGATCGTACATTATTCTTCTACACCGGAGACCAATATTCAGGTAAAAGAGGGAAGTCTGTTGCTTATGGATACAGGAGCAGGATTCTACGAAGGATCTACCGATGTGACCAGAACCTATGCACTGGGTGAGATTCCGCAGTACATGAAAGATGATTTCACACTGGTGGCAATCAGTAACCTGTGTCTGGCTGATGCCAGGTTCAAAGAAGGTATCAGCGGTGCCAACCTGGATTATCTGGCGAGAAGACCATTCTGGGAGAGAAATATGGACTTCAATCATGGAACAGGACATGGCGTAGGGTATCTGCTTAATGTACACGAAGGTCCTGCCGGATTTCACTGGAGAACTCGCGGCAATAGTATTTGCCCATTCCAGAAAGGTATGGTAATCACAGACGAGCCTGGTATCTATATCGAAGGTTCACATGGTATTCGTCTGGAGAATGAAGTACTGGTATGTGAAGGCGAGAAGAATGAGTATGGTCAGTTCCTGCACTTCGAGATCATCACATTGATTCCATTTGACCTGGATGCGATCAATCCGGATATCATGACGGAGTCGGAGAAGAAGCTGCTGAATCAGTATCATGCGAAAGTATACGAGACACTGGCACCACATCTTACAGAAGAAGAGGCTGAGTGGCTGAAGAAATACACAAGAGAGATTTAAATAAATCCAAAACAAATCCGCTGTGCCGATATCTTAATTATCAGTACAGCGGATTTAAACCACTTCGTCCATTGGACTAACCTCCTGTTTAATTATTTATCTATCTTAAACTATCTGCAATAGTGTAATGTGGTAATTTCTTTTTTTCTTTTTTGTTCTAATGTGTTAGCACATTCTGCTTTACCGTTTACCTGTTATTCATATAATTTAGATAGATTCTTTGAAGTGTCTACTTAGTACATTGGACCATACCTCGTTTCATAAATTTTACGTTCTAAATTGGATTTACGTTTTTGGTGGTCTGTCCTCCTTTTCGTTAGATTTTTATTTTCTTTAGGTATTTCCTTTTGTTGAGTCTATAATATCTCATTACTTGCAAAATGTCAATAGAAAAATCAAATTTATTTTAAGAAAAAGTAAAATAAAGAAATAAAATAGAATAAATGAATGAATATTCTGAAAATTAAGAGCCGAAAATTAACATTGTTATTAGTTGCTACGATGGATAAAAGGATTGTTATGACAGTGACGAATGTACTTCATTGAAGCATATATAAATGTGTGTTATGATTATTATGTTTAATATGGTATGAAAAGTGGATATCTGGGGGGGGGCAAAGATTGCAGGGATGTATGAGGACAGTAAAAGTTCCCGGCTGTGATACTATAAGCGTGCGAGGTGAAGGATATGAGAGAGGCACGACATATGGACAAAAAAATAAAAAAGGCAATTGCAGAAGTGGTTCAGATTTTATTTGGAACAGGCTTGTTTGGTCTGGCTGTAAATCAGTTGATTCTTCCGTTCGGTCTGTACAACACTGGATTTTTGGGGATTGCTCAGGTTATTGTGAGCGTACTTACGGATGTAACGAGGATATATAGAGGTTCCTTTGATCTGGTCAGTCCGATTTTTTTAATGATCAATATTCCGGCATTTCTGCTTGGGTTATTTCTAATGGGCAAAAAATTCATGGTGAAGACGATCTTTGCGACCATCATGTATTCTGTTTGGATGATGATTCTTCCGGCACCGGAACATGCAATTGTATCAGATCCGTTGACAGCATGTTTGCTGGGTGGTATTCTGACCGGAATCGGAGTGGGCATTGTGTTGACAACCGGAGCTGCCGGAGGAGGACAGGATATCGTGGGAATGTGTATTACAGAGCGCAATCCCAAGGCGTCTGTTGGCATCATGTACATTATTATTAACCTGTTTGTGTACGGATGCTGTTATTTCATTTATGATATGGAACGTGTTATTTATTCGCTGATCTATACGACATTGATGGCACTGGTACTTGATCGTTATCATAAAAGAAATATTCTTGTTGGCGTTATGGTATTTACCAAAAAAGAAAATGTATCTATCGGTATCATGGAAAATGTGCACAGGGGAGTTACTCGTTGGGATGGCATGGGATGCTATACAGATGAGGAGACAAAAGTGTACTATTCAGTCGCGAATAAGTATGAACTTCCTGCCTTGAAACAGGAGATTCACAAGATTGACCCAGACGCGTTTATTGTCTGTACGGAAAATGTGCAGGTGGATGGTAAATTTGCAAAACGTCTGAGTGATTAGCGGATGTATATGAAAACAGGATAAAGGGTTGGAAAATTAGGAGATAGAAATGATTTTAAATGTAAAGAATCTTACGCACGGTTTTGGTGACCGTGCGATATTTTCAGATGTATCTTTCAGACTTCTGAAAGGAGAACATATCGGACTTATTGGTGCAAATGGTGAGGGAAAGTCTACCTTTATGAATATCATAACGGGAAAGCTTATGCCGGATGAAGGTACGATCGAATGGGCAAAACATATTCGTGTGGGTTATCTGGATCAGCATGCAGTGCTGGAAAAGGGTATGACGATCAGGGATGTATTAAATTCTGCATTTGCATATCTGTTTGATATGGAAACAGCTATGAATGAGATGTATGAAAAAATGGCAACAGCAGATGAGGAAGAGATGCAGTATCTGATGGAAGAAACCAGTACTTATCAGGAACTTCTGGAGCATCATGATTTTTATATGATCGATGCAAAGGTCAGTGAAGTGGGACGTGCACTCGGTCTGGAAGATATCGGGCTGGACAGAGATGTAACAGAACTGTCCGGAGGTCAGCGTACAAAGGTATTGATGGCAAAACTTCTGTTAGAAAAACCGGATATCCTGCTTCTTGATGAGCCTACTAACTATCTTGATGAGAGTCATATTGAATGGTTGAAGCGTTATCTGAACGAATATGAAAATGCATTTATCCTGATTTCTCATGATATTCCATTTTTGAACAGCGTAATCAATATCATTTATCATATGGAGAATCAGTCACTGGATCGTTATCCGGGAGATTATGACCATTTTCAGGAAGTATATGCTGCAAAAAAGGCGCAGCTTGAAGCTGCCTATAGAAAACAGCAACAGGAGATCAGTGAACTGAATGATTTTATTGCCAGAAATAAGGCGCGTGTTGCAACAAGAAATATGGCAATGGCGAGAAAGAAAAAGCTGGATAAAATGGAAGTGATCGAGCTTGTAAAAGAAAAACCAAAGCCGGAATTTAATTTCAAGCGCGGTCGTACTTCAGGTAAATTGATTTTTGAGACAAAAGATCTTGTGATTGGTTACGATGAGCCATTGTCCAGACCGTTGAATATTAGTATGGAACGCGGAGAGAAGATTGCACTGGTCGGCGCAAATGGAATTGGTAAGACAACACTATTGAAGAGCATCCTGGGATTAGTAAAACCATATTCCGGTGAAGTAGAGCTGGGGGATTACCAGATGATCGGTTATTTTGAACAGGAATCTGATCCGAATAATGCAACGACATGTATTGAAGAAATCTGGAAAGAGTTCCCATCATGGAATCAGTATGAGGTGCGCTCTGCACTTGCCAAATGCGGTCTGACTACAAAACACATTGAAAGCCAGGTGCGTGTTCTCAGCGGCGGCGAGCAGGCAAAAGTACGTCTTTGCAAGATATTAAATGTAGAGACAAATATTCTTTTGCTGGATGAGCCTACCAATCATCTGGATGTGGATGCAAAAGAAGAACTGAAAAGGGCGCTTCGGGAATATAAGGGAACGATTCTTCTGATTTGTCATGAACCGGAGTTTTATCAGGATATCGTGACAGATGTGTGGAATTGTCAGGAGTGGTCAACAAAAATCTAACTATATAGATAAGAAATAAGATAGTAAGTGGAACTGAATTGTCTAAGTTGTCTAAATTAAATAAATATTAAAAACAATATTGACAATTCCGCTTCCACTGTGCTATATTATACAAGCTGTCGCGTGAGACAGGGCTGAGAAGCACCGCTGTCCATGAGGCACAAACGAAAATCCGGAATATATGAAATGAAAAAAGTTGTTGACAAATGTCGATGAACATGATATTCTAGATAAGCTGTTTCGAGCGAGTACACACCGCTGAAACAACAAAAATAAAAAAGTTGTTGACAAGCGACGAAAGATGTGATAATCTATTAAAGCTGTCGCAAACGACAACACAAAGAACTTTGATAACTGAACAATAGACAACAACCCTGAAGATTCTTTAAGAGAAAATTCAGAACAAGACATTTAATGTCGACCTAAAACAGTAATAACGGGATAGGAAAGCTAGTAGTTTTCCTGAACGGAATTAAACTTGATTTTAACTCACACTGAGGTGTGAGGGAAAATATTTTTTACGAGAGTTTGATCCTGGCTCAGGATGAACGCTGGCGGCGTGCTTAACACATGCA